>Ga0265797_10002732_pt1 | contig 29205 bp, 18 predicted proteins | sample P2T30metagenome_FD_192433 | JGI IMG/M metagenome (GOLD analysis project Ga0265797, IMG submission 192433) | Plant litter microbial communities from East Loma Ridge, Irvine, California - P2 T30 | ecosystem: Environmental > Terrestrial > Plant litter > Unclassified | place: USA: California...
GGCGATGAATACTCGTCGGCCTCGTCCAGGAAAATGACTTCCTGGTGCGGGATGTCGGCATGCACCGGGACCTCGTAGGTCGCCATGTCGTGGTTGACGAAGAAGCCGTGGCGCCGGTCGACCACCAGGTGTTCCATCAGCGCGCCGCCGACCCCCATCGTCATCGAGCCGATCACCTGGCTGCGGGCCGACTTCGGGTTCAGGATGCGGCCGGCCGCGCACACGGCCAGCATGCGCCGCACGCGCGTTTCGCCGGTAACCGCATCGACCGCGACTTCGACGAAGTGCGCGCCGAAGGTCGACAGCTGGTGTTTCTTCGGCAGGTCACCGAACTCGATCACGTCTTCGCCCACCAGCCCGCCGCCAGCGGCGGCCTGTCCCAGCGGCAGGCTGCGTCCGCCCCCACGCACATGGCCGCCAGCAAATTCGGCATCGGCCGCCAGTCCCAGTTTCCGCACCACCTGCTCGCGCAGCTTGACGCAGGCCGCATACACGCCGGCGGTCGCGCTGTTGGCGCCGAACTGGCCGCCCGAGCCGGCCGACACCGGGAAGGTCGAGTCGCCCAGCTTCACCCGGACCCGGTCCATCGGCACGCCCAGCATCTCGGCCGCGGTCTGGGCGATGATGGTGTAGCTGCCGGTGCCGATGTCGGTCATGTCGGTTTCCACCGTCACCACCCCGTCCCGGCCGAGCCTGACGCGCGCAGCCGAGGTCACGCAGGGGCTGTTGCGAAACGCCGCCGCCATGCCGTGGCCGATCAGCCAGCGTCCGTCGCGGGTCTGGCCCGGCGTGGGATTGCGTTGTTTCCAGTTGAAGCGCTGGGCGCCCTGGCGCAGGCAGTCGACGAAGCGGCGCTCGGAGAACGGCCGGATCGGCTTTTCGGGGTCGACTTTCGTGTCGTTGAGGATGCGAAACTGTACCGGATCCATATTCAGCTTCTCGGCCAGTTCGTCCATCGCGATCTCGAGCGCCATCATGCCTGGCGCCTCGCCCGGCGCACGCATCGAATTGCTCTCGGGCAGATCGAGCACGGCAACCCGGGTGGTGGTCATGCGGTGCTGGCCGGCGTACAGCAGGCGGGTCTGCTGGGTGGCGACTTCGGGCCGCCCGCCGGGCAGGTTGCCGTTCCAGGTTTCGTGGCCGATCGCCAGGATGCGGCCGTCGCGGCCCACGCCGATGCGCAGGCGCTGGATCGTCTGCGGCCGGTGGGTAGTGTTGTTGTAGACGATGTGGCGCGGCAGGGCCACCTTGACCGGCCGCCCGGCGGCGCGCGCCCCGAGGGCGGCCAGCACGGCGTCGGCGCGCAGGAACAGCTTGCCGCCGAAGCCGCCGCCGATGTAGGGCGAGATCACCCGTACCTGCTCGGGCTTGATACCGAGCGTCCTGGCCAGGTCGGTGCGCCACCAGTCGATCATCTGGCTCGAGGTCCAGATCGTGACCTTGTCGCCATCCCAGCGCGCGGTGGTCGCGTGCGGCTCCATCATCGCGTGCGACTGGTCGGGCGTGATGTAGGTGGCGTCGAGTTTCACCGGCGCCGTCTCGAAGTGGCGTTCGAAGTCGCCGGTGCGGGTGTCGGGCGGATAATCGCGCTCGGGCTTGGGTGCGATGCCCGTGTGCTTGACCTTGGCCAGCTCGAAGCTGCCCGGTTGCGGGGCGTAGGTGACGTCGACCAGGCTGGCCGCGGCGCGCGCCTGCTCGAAGGATTCGGCCACGACCAGGGCAACGGCCTGGTGGTAGTGCTCGACCCTGGGGCCGGCCAGCAGCAGGGCGGTGTTCTTCGCACCCTTGCCGAGCTTGCCGGCGTTCTCGTGCGTGACCACCGCCAGCACGCCCGGCGCGCGGCGCGCCGCCGCGCTGTCGATGGCGACGATACGGCCCTTGGCGACCGTGGCGCCGACGATGTAGCCGTGCGCGGCGTTGGGAACTTCCCCGTGGTGTTCGTAGGCGTAGGGCGCGCGGCCGGTGCACTTGAGCGGGCCGTCGACACGGTCGTAGGGTTGGCCGACGTGTTCGAGCCGGTCGATCGGATTGGTGGTGGCGGGAGTGGTGAATTTCATTGCTTGCGGCCTTTCTCTGGTGACGGGAAAGTGCGGGGAGGGGCGGGGCGGCGATGCGGTCGTGGCGTGGACGGCTGTGCCGTCCACGCGTTCGATTCACCCTGGCATGGCGGTAGCGCCAGCACGGGTTGAACGCGTTGGCGGGAGACCCGCCAACCCTACGGTGGCACTGGCGGTTGACCCGCCAGCCATACGGTGGCGTTAGCGGTTGACCCGCCAACCGTAGGGGCGTTAGCGGGAGACCCGCCAACCATAGGGTGCCCTGTCTACCCGGGCAACGGTTGGCGCGCCCCGGGGCGAAATAGCCAGGTCAAGCCGACAGCGGCATCTTCTCGATCAGCTTGTCGAGCGTGATCGGATACTCGCGTACCCGCACGCCGGTGGCGTTATAGATGGCGTTCGCCACCGCCGCCGCCACGCCGCAGATGCCCAGTTCGCCGACGCCCTTGGCCTTCATCGGCGACGACAACTCGTCTTCTTCGTCCAGGAAAATGACGTCCTGGTGAGGAATGTCGGCATGCACCGGCACCTCGTAGGTCGCCAGGTCGTGGTTGGCGAAGAAGCCGACCTTCTTGTCGACCACCAGGTGCTCCATCAACGCGCCGCCGACGCCCATCGTCATCGCGCCGATCACCTGGCTGCGCGCCTGTTTCGGGTTCAGGATGCGACCGGCCGCGCACACGGCCAGCATGCGCCGCACGCGGGTTTCGCCGGTGACCGAATCGACCGCCACTTCGACGAAGTGGGCGCCGAAGGTGGACAGCTGGTTCTTCTTGTCCAGGCCGCCAGAGAACTCGATGCTGTCCTCGGCGACCAGCTCGTCGCCGGCCGCGGCCTGCGCCAGCGGCACGGTGCGGCCGCCGGCGCGCACGCTGCCGTCGACGAATTCGGCCTCGCCGGCCGGGACGCCCAGCTTGGCGGCGACCTGTTCGCGCAGCTTGGCGCAGGCGGCGTACACGCCCGAGGTCGAGCTGTTGGCGCCCCACTGGCCGCCCGAACCGGCCGACGTGGGAAACGCCGAGTCGCCCAGGCGTACGTCGACCCGGTCGAGCGGTACGCCCATCATCTCGGCCGCGGTCTGGGCGATGATGGTGTAGCTGCCGGTGCCGATGTCGGTCATGTCGGTCTCGACCGTCACCTTGCCGTCGCTGGACAGTTTCACGCGCGCGCCCGACTTCATGACCGGGCTGTTGCGGAAGGCCGAGGCCACGCCGTGGCCGATCAGCCAGCGGCCCTCGCGCACCTGGCCAGGCTTCGGATTGCGTTTGTTCCAGCCGAACTTGTCCGCGCCCATGCGCATGCATTCGACAAAGCGACGCTCGGAAAACTTGCGGATCGGCTTTTCCGGATCGACCTTGGTGTCGTTGATGATTCGAAACTGCACCGGATCCATGTTCAGCTTTTCGGCCATCTCGTCGATGGCGATCTCCAGCGCCATCATGCCCGGCGCCTCGCCCGGCGCGCGCATCGCATTGCCTTCGGGTAAGTCGATCTCGGCAACGCGGGTGGTGGTCATGCGGTCGGCGCCCGCGTACAGCAGGCGGGTTTGCTGGGTCGCGACTTCGGAGCTGCCTTTCGGCAAATTGCCGTTCCAGGATTCGTGGCCGATGGCGACGATGCGTCCGTCACGGCCGGCGCCGATGCGGATGCGCTGGATGGTGGCGGGGCGGTGGGTGGTGTTATTAAAAATCAGGTGACGGTGCAGGGCCACCTTGACCGGCCGCTTGGCCGCCCGCGCGCCGAGGGCGGCAAGCAGGGCGTCGGCGCGCAAGAACAGCTTGGAGCCGAAGCCGCCGCCGACGTAGGGCGACACTACGCGCACCTTGTCCTGCGGGATGTTGAGCGTCTTGGACAGGTCTTTGCGGCACCAGGCGATCATCTGGTTCGAGGTCCAGACGGTGAGCTTGTCGCCCTCCCACACGGCGGTGGAGGCGTGCGGTTCCATCATCGCGTGCGACTGGTCGGGCGTGGTGTAGGTGGCGTCGAGCTTGACCGGCGCGGTCTCGAAACCGCGGGCGAAGTTGCCGGCGCTGGAGTCGTACGGGTCGGATTCCCAGGTTGGCTTCTTGGCGTTGCCTTTCTCGGCAGCCAGGTCGTACTTGCCTTTTTCCTCGGTATATTTAACACGCACCAGCTGCGCCGCGGCGCGTGCCTGCTCGAACGTCTCGGCCACGACCAGCGCGACCGCCTGGTGGTAGTGTTCGATCTTCGGGCCGGCCAGCAGGTGGGCGACGTTCATGTCGCCCTTGCCGAGCTTGCCTGCATTGGCGGCCGTGACGACGGCCAGCACACCTGGGGCGCGCCGCGCCGCCTCGGTCTCGACCGTGACGATGCGGCCCTTGGCGATGCCGGACCCGACCACGAAGCCGTGGGCGGCGTTGGGCACTTCCTTGTGGTGCTCGTAGGCGTACGGCGCCATGCCGCTGCACTTGAGCGGACCGTCGATGCGGTCGAGCGGACGGCTGACGTAGCGCTTGCGGTCGATCGGGTTGGTGGTTGCTGCGGTGGTGAATTTCATGGTCAGCCTCGCTTCGCTTCGAGCATCGCGGCGGCCAGGGTGCGGTGCACCAGCGGAACCTTGAATGCATTGTCTTCGGTGGTGCGCGCGCCGGCCAGCAGGCGCTCGGCCACGGCCTTGGCGCCTTGCGCCATCTGCTGCTCGGCGGCCTCGACCCGCCACGGCTTGTGCGCCACGCCGCCAACGGCGACCCGGCCGCTGCCGTCAGGCAGGATCACGGTAGCCACCGACACCAGCGCGAACGCGTAGGAAGCGCGATCGCGCACCTTCCGGTAGGCGTGCACGCCGCCGAGCGGCTTCGGCAGCTTGACCGAGATGATCAGTTCGCCCGGCTCGAGCGCGGTTTCGATGTGCGGCGTGTTGCCCGGCAGACGGTGGAAATCCGCAATCGGGATCACGCGCATGCTGCCGTCGGCCTTGACGGTCTCGACTTCGGCGTCGAGCAGGCGCATGGCGATCGCCATGTCGCTCGGGTGGGTCGCGATGCAGGCCTCGCTGGTACCGACCACGGCGTGGTGGCGGGTGAAGCCGCCGATCGCGGCGCAGCCGCTGCCCGGCTGGCGCTTGTTGCATCGTTGCGCGGTATCGTAGAAGTAGGAACAGCGGGTGCGTTGCAGCAGGTTGCCCGAGGTGGTTGCCTTGTTGCGCAGCTGGGTCGAGGCGCCGGCCAGCAGGGCGCGCGACAGCACCGCGTAATCCTTGCGCACGCGCGCGTCGGAAGCGAGATCGGTATTGCGCACCAGCGCGCCAATGCGCAGGCCGCCGTCGACGGTCGGCTCGATCTTGTCGAAGCCGAGGCCATTGACGTCGATCAGCGTGGTCGGGGTTTCGATCTCGAGCTTCATCAGGTCGAGCAGGTTGGTGCCGCCCGCAATGAAGCGCGTGTTGGGCGTGCGCGCGGCCATCTGGGCCGCCTGCAATTGCGACGTGGCGCGCTGGTAAGTGAAGGCCTTCATGCTTTTACCCCCGCGACTTCATTGATCGCATCGATGATGTTCGAGTACGCGCCACATCGACAGATGTTGCCGCTCATGCGCTCGCGGATTTCTTCCATGCTCATCAGTGGCTTGACGTTCAGGTCGGGCGTGACGTGGCTCGGGATGCCGGCACGGATTTCTTCGATCACCGACACGCTGGAGCAGATCTGGCCGGGAGTACAGTAGCCGCACTGGAAGCCGTCGTGCTTGACGAAGGCGGCCTGCATCGGGTGCAGCTTTTCCGGCGTGCCGAGACCCTCGATGGTGGTGATGCTGGCGCCTTCGTGCATGACGGCCAGCGACAGGCAGGAATTGATGCGGCGGCCATCCATCATGATGGTGCAGGCGCCGCACTGGCCCTGGTCGCAGCCCTTCTTGGAACCGGTCAGGTGCAGGTGTTCGCGCAGCGCGTCGAGCAGGGTGGTGCGGGTGTCGAGCTGCAGGGTGACGGGCTTGCCGTTGACGGTGAACGAGACGCCGGTGGTGACCGGCTCGGGGGTAACGGGCGCGGCAGCGCCGGCCGGCTGGGCGCCGGCGTTCGGAACGGCTGCGGTCGATACCGAGAGTGCGCCGGCGATCAACAGGTCGCGCCGGGTGAGCTTGACGTCGCTGAATTGGTCCATGCTGTACGGTTCCTTGTAGTGTGCGTTGTCCACGCCCTTGCCCGGCGTCGGGATGGCGGCGCCGGGCGGGGGCAGGTTGACTTGTCGGGATTGTCAAAAAGATTCTAAGACAGGCACGCGGAACGGCGCGTTCGCTTGACACCTGAAGGTTTTTTTTGCAGGTAAATACTGGACTGCAGTGGGGCCGGCACCTTGCTAGTGCGCCAGCAGCAGCGGTACGTCGCTCTTCGCCAGCAGCGCGCGGGTCACGCCGCCCAGCACCAGTTCGCGGTAGCGGCTGTGGCCGAAGGCGCCGGTGACCAGCAGGCCGGCGCCGACCTCGTGCGCCACCTTCATGAGCGCCTCGCCGGTACTGCTGCGGCTGTTTTCGATGACCACGTCGACCTTCACTCCATGGCGCGCCAGGTGCAGCGCCATGTCGGCGCCCGGTTCCTCGCCATGCATCTCGGCCATCGACTCCGGGTTGACCAGCGCCAGCTTGACCGCATCGGCCTGGCGCAGCAGCGGCAGCGCGGCGGCGATGGCGCGGATCGCCTGGCTGCTGCCGTCCCAGCCCACCACGGCGGTGCCGGGCAGCGGCTGCCCGCTCCAGCCCGGCGGCACGACCAGCACCGGGCGCGCCCCTTGCAGCGCGACGTACTCGGGCAGGCCGCGCGCCGGCGTCGGGATGCCGGGCACCGAAAACGGTTCAGCCTCGCGGCTGACCACGACCAGGTCGGCGTAGCGCGACTCGAGCAGCAGGGCGAAGCGGGCGTCGTCCTCGAGCATGCGGGTGTCGAACGAGGCGACGCCCTGGCGTTGCACCGCAGTCGAGAAATCGGCGAGGCGGGCCTGGACGGCGTCGCGCACCCCGCTGAAGTCGGATTCGGGCATCATCGGCGCGCCCATCGAGCCGATCAGCAAGGAATAGTCGAACCAGGAAATCCCGGTGGCGCCGCTGCCAATGAGGTGGGCGTCGAAGGTATTGGCCAGCGCGGCGCCGGCGCGCAGGCGCGCGTCCTGGCCGGGGCTGCCGTCGACATGGACCACGATGGTCTTGTACATGGTGTTCCTTTCGTCCAGGTGAGGGGCATCTCGCAAAGCCTGATGCGCGTTGCATTGGCAGCGGCTGTCCAGTTGGAGTGTTCGAGATCCACTTTATTCCCGGATTTGACGGGTGTCAGGACGGCGATTGATGTGAATCAAAAAATCGAAAAAGAAAGGAAGGTGGGACTGTGCTTGCTGATAGGCATGACAAAAGAATATGTACGAATTGTCCGACGTAATGACGCGAAGACAATTACCCCTCCGCAGTCCTTGTGGCGCGCTGCGATGTCCCCATACTGAATGTGTACCGGTGATGTGGTCCGGTTCTCTTGTGTCTCCATCTCAGCCCTGCTGAGGACTCGGCCGCTGTCCACCCCGTGTGGCAGCGGTTTTTTTTAGTGTGAATTCCTGACAACAGATCGTTTCATTCGTGTGATATTGTCAACTCATCCATATTAAGATGGATGTCTTCTCAACCACGAAGGCGATCCTTCCATGAAACTCCCATACCGCAGTGCCGTTGCATCCCTCCTGTTGTGCACCTCTTTCGCCGCATCCGCCGGTCCGGCCACGACGAAACCCCTGGAAATCAGCGGTGTGCTGCAGGAACTGGTCGGTCCGTCGCTGCGCTGCGCGTCGAAATTCGGCGGCACCATCATCGGTCACGGCACCAGTGCGCAAGTCGGCCCGGTCGCCTTCCTCGGCACCGATTGCATCACCCCGAGCGGTTCGCTGTTCAACTTCTCGGAAGGACGCATCACGATCATCATGGGGACCGCCGAGCAGATCTTCGCCAACTACAGCGGACAATTCGTGCCGACCGGCGAGGGCACCAAGTTCACGTTCAATAACGCTACCTTCCAGATCACCGGCGGCACCGGTCGCTACAAGCATGCATCGGGTGGCGGCAGCTTCACTGGCGGCGAAGACATGGCGACCGGCGCGGGAACCATCAAGCTGAAGGGGCAGATCACCACCAAATAAGGTGGGCCTGGGCGGCGTGCAGGCTGCGCCGCGCACCCGGGACGCGCGCGGACGAACAGCACAGCGGCCCGGCACGGGTGGTCGGCACTGGCAGGCATGCCGGCGTCGGCGCACCCGCATTGCACTTCCTCAATGTCACCTCAGCTGGATACGCGAGGATGGACGACGGGAGGCACACATGAACATCGTCCACTGGATTTCCAGGCGTCGCCAGAGCGGGGCGGCGGCCGTCGAACTCGCGCTGCTGATGCCGCTGCTGATGGTCCCCGTCATCTATCTGGCCTACATCGGCACGCTGCTGTACCACTACACGGTCGTGCACAAGGCGGCGCAGGATGCGGCGCGCTACATGTCGAGCATTACAGTGGAAGAAATTCGCAGCCAGCAATTCGCGCCGGCGGCAGCCAATATCGCGAAGACGATTGCGCGCACCGAGGTGGCGGAACTGATGCAGCACGAAGGCGCGCCGACCGTGGAGGTGTTCTGCGGCGTTCCCCGCGAATGTATCGGAATTCGCAACGGCCCCTTGCCGGACACGGTGTTCGTACGGGTCGAGGTGTACCTGCGGGACCCTTTTCTCGGCCAGATCGATACCGGGATCTGGGGCATGCTGATCAGCGCCAGCGTGGAAATGCCTTACGTCGGCTACAAGTAACCGATTAACCAGGCGTATGAAATTGTGGTGCCCGGAGCAGGAATCGAACCGGCACGCCTTTGCTGACCCCGGATGTCGGGTCACGCGTCAACTTGATTCAAATCAAAGTCTCAAGTCGCTTCTGCATTCCGCAATTTTGCGAGCGAACACCGATTCTTCCTCATGCACCGATCGATCCGCAATCCTTTTGCCGACTGTTTCAGGATAACGGGCTAGTCTTTTAGTTGCCGGACAAACCGTTGCATCACGGTCGCGCCAAACGCGCGCATCACGCGCTGGGCTGGCTCGACACGCGTGATTGCTGTACAGGCGACAAATGCAATCGCGATAACTGCTGCCTTTCTCGATCGACTGAATAATTCATGTTGGAAATTTAATGTGCAATGTGGCTTCGATTATGCACGACGATTTTCCAATAGCTGGAGTATTGATTTCTATCGAAAATCATTAATTTTCAGGAGTGTTACTTTTGGGGAGAATGGCGAGCCCTTTGTAGAATACGATGTGCTTGCAGGTGATCGGTTTCTCACTTGACTTTAACTTCATGGGTGAATATGTATCGGTGTCCGAACTGCAGAGATCTTTCCATCTCGGGCGTTTCACAGATCACGCCGCCATTTGATGGAAAGACAAAATGCCCTGTCTGCAAAGCTGAGGTGCGCATAAAGAAAAAAGTAACGAATTACTTGGTTATCATCTATCTTTTCTTGCGTGCGATCTTCTGGTCTCTTGCGCCCCCGGAGTTCAGACTAGGTTCTTTTTATGAAATTATCATTGTGATTGCATTGGGTTTTATTCAAATTCGATTCACCGAATATGAGGTAAGGCCTGAGTAATCGTACACACTAATCGATGAGGCCATATGAAATCCAGTTATTTTGCGACCATTGTTCTGTTCCTTTCATATTTTATGATGAACTCCGCCAGTGCAGAGGAAAAGAAGGCTTCACCTCTTCCAGCGCCACAAGCGTTGGCCGCTGGTGACTGTGTATCAGAATTCATTCGCACTGATAAACTTATCCGTATCAAAACGAAGAATGGTGTCGAGCTTGCTATAACGCTCGATTCGTACAAGCGGATCGCGTCCGTAAAAACCCATCGTGGCGAGTTCATCCCTAGATATGATGGAGTAAATCCGACGAAGATAGTGGCGTACACGTCGAAAGAAAGTGGGGATGAGCACGAAGTGATCGACGCTCAGGATGGCGCCCTGGACGAGGAAAAAACGAAGCAATTGCAAGCGCTTGCGCGTTCGGTACCGAAGTGTGGGGATGTCCCTGCCTCGTCGAGCGCCGCACGTGTCGGTGCTGATCCGGCTTCGACCGATTTGATCGACAACCACGGAGGAGGCGGGTTTGGCGAAGATTGGGGTTCTTACGGATTTGCAGAAGTGTACATTACCGCTCCGTATTGGGTAGGAGAGCAGACATATCTCGCAAATGTTACTTCCGAGACTGCAGTTACTCAAGGCGCACAACAACGGGAGTGCATCAAGCGAGTCACTGCTTGTCAGGGATTATGTGATGACGCAGCTGCCAAGCGAAATTACGCTTGTGCCATAGGCGCTGCTGTTTTCGCAGAAATCCCTATTGGTTCCGCGATGTATGCCGTTGCATGTATTGCTGCAAGTGATTATCACAAAGGGCTGTGCACGGATAAATGCCAGACGCTAGATCAGTGTTTTTAATATTTTCGGTAAAAGGGCGTTTGGCGCCCTTTTAATTTTGGAGGAGATTCGATGTTTCGTCGATATGCATGTTTTGCATTACTTGCGTGCGCTTCCATGATTGGGATGGCAGCTGATCAAATTTCCATCAAGGAAGTGTCTGAGAAAACTGGAAGGAAAATCAAAGACGTCAAGCAGTCAGATGTGCCTGGTTGGTATGAGGCCTATGGTGACGGGGGGATGTTTTATGTGAACGATAAGCTCACGCATATCTTCTCCGGAGTAGTCTTTGATATAGCGACAAAGAAAAACTTGACCCGCGCTCGCGTAGAGGCGCTAAAGTTAGTTGATGTCACTAATCTACCGATTGCTGATGGAATCAGGATGAGGCGGGGAGGCGCAGCCAGGAAAGTCTTTATCTACTCGGATCCAAACTGCACTTACTGTCGAATGTTGGAAAGCGAGCTTGCTAAAATAGATAATGTTGATCTGGTAATCTTGCCTTATCCAATCTTATCAAAAGATTCAGAAATTTTGGCGCATGAAATACTTTGTGCAAGTGATCGAGCAAAAGCATGGAGGGAATGGATGCTTTTCAAGCGACGCCCTGGACGTGGGGGTTGCGACGTTTCGCTTGGAAAAATACTGGAGTCGGGCCGGAAGCACGAAGTTCGCGCGACGCCAACCCTGATATTTGACGACGGCAGTCGTCTTACCGGAATGGTTGAGGTTGCAGAAATAGAACGAAAATTCTCCAGCATGCCGCGGTAAGAAATGCAATCTTTTGTTGCCAGTTGTCCAGTCTCATGTGATCACATTTCTGCTCGCAGCATGACTCTGTTTCGCGCGAAGGGCATGGTCGATGTGTTGATTGCTGGTTTGCTGCCGTAGTCGCTTCACCAGCCCAGCACAGCGCATCAAGATAGTGTCGATTCACGACCCACGCATGGCAAATCGGGCCCGACAGCAGGGCCGGCCTGGAGGTGACCTTGCCGACCTGCGTCAAGCGATACATTCATCACATTGCTCTGTCGACGTGCGATCGACAAATATTTCAGCGTCGCACAGAGCGCCAAGTAGTTGCGAATTGGAGTTGTTTCACGGCCACAGATTCGTCGCAATATTAGTTTTGCAGAACCATTGTCAGGCGAGATAAGGTGTGAAGCATCGCATCAATGATGGTGCCCGGAGCCGGAATCGAACCGGCACGCCATTACTGGCACAAGATTTTAAGTCTCGGGTGTCTACCAGTTTCACCATCCGGGCATCGCCGGGATTCTAGCACAGGCGTGCCCATTTCGGAGCTGTTTGGCAACTTTTCGCGGTAGTTGCCCGAGCGCGGCCTGTCCGCGAGCCACGCTCTGGCATCTTACTTCCCTTGCAACTTTGGAACCTTCGCCCGGATGGTATACCATCCTCTCCGGCGCGCTTTTTGCATGGGCGCCGCATCACGCACGACAATGGCAAGGACACCCAATTGAACATCACGATCAACGACGAACTGCGCTCCTTCGTCGACCCGCTTACCGACATCGAATACGCCGCGCTCGAGCGCAGCCTGCAGGCTGAAGGCTGCCGCGACGCGCTGGTGCTGTGGCGCGACACGCTGATTGACGGTCATAACCGCTACGAAATTTGCCAGAAGCACGGCATTCCCTTCCGCACTGTTCACAACAACAATTTCGCCTCGCTCGAGGACGTCATGCTGTGGATGATCGACAACCACCTGGCGCGCCGCAGCGTCTCGGATTTCCAGCGCGGCGTCTTGGCCCTGCGCAAGAAAGAACTGGTCGCCGCCCGCGTGGTCGAGCGCGCGCCAGAAGAAGAGGGTGGCAATGACGCCGCGGCCGACGACACGTCGCCGCCATGGAATACGCGCGAAGACGTGGCCCGCGCCGCGCGCGTGTCGAGCAACACCATCAGCCAGATCGAACGCATTCAGAAAGCCGCCACGCCCGAGCTGCGCGAAGCGGTGCGCACCGGCACCATTTCGATCAATGCCGCCGCGAATGTCGCCCAGTTGCCAGAATCGGCGCAGATTGCCGCCGTCGCGGGCGGGCGCAAGGAACTGCAGCAGGCCGCGCGCCAGGTGCGCGAGCAAAAGATGGCGACCCGCCCGCGCAAGGAAAAGGCCGAGGATGCCAACGACCCGGCCGCCCTGCGCAGCGAGCTGACCGCGCTGAAGGACCGCATGGCCACGCTGCTGACCGAAAACGAGCGCCTCAGGCAGCGCCTGATCAACGCAGGCCTGTCGGCCGACTGATAGCCAGACCCCACGGAGACCACTACAAGATGCCCACGCCACGTTCGCTCACGCCGCTGCTGCTCGGCGCGCTCCTGCTCGCCACCGCGCCGTCGATGGCGGTCGCGCCCAAGAAGGCGCCGGCCGTCGCCAGCGCCGCCCGTCCATTCACGCCTGACGAGATCGCGCGCTGGAAGCAGACCGCGCAGGGCGTGACGATCATGCGCGACAAGTGGGGCATCCCGCATATCTTCGGCAAGAGCGACGCCGACACCGTGTTCGGCATGCTGTACGCCCAGGCCGAGGACGACTTCAATCGCATCGAGCTCAACTACATCAATGCGATGGGACGCCTGGCCGAGGTCGAGGGGGAGCGGGAAATCTGGCGCGATCTGCGCATGAAGCTGTATATCCAGCCGGACGACCTGCGGGCGCAATACGCCGCCGCGCCGCCCTGGCTGAAGGAATTGATGAATGCCTTCGCGGCCGGCCTCAACTACTACCTGCACACCCACCCTGAAGTCACGCCGAAGCTCATCACACGCTTCGAGCCGTGGATGGCGTTGAGCTTCAGCGAAGGCAGCATCGGCGGGGATATCGAGGAAATCGACCTGAAGGCACTGGAAGCCTTCTATGGCAAGAAGCCGACGCTCGCCGCACTCGACACGAATAACGGTTTCGACCCCGAGCCGCGCGGCTCGAACGGTTTCGCCATCGCGCCGAAGCTGACCAGGAACGGCCATCCGCTCCTGATGATCAACCCGCACACCTCGTTCTATTTCCGTCCCGAAGTGCACATGGTGAGCGAGCAGGGCCTGAACGCCTATGGCGCCGTGACCTGGGGCCAGTTCTTCATCTACCAGGGCTTCAACGACAAGCTCGGCTGGATGCATACCTCGGGTGGCGGCGACGTCATCGACGAGTACCTGGAAACCATCAGCGAGCGCGACGGCAAGTTCTTCTACAAGCACGGGAGCGAGGAGCGGCCTCTGCGCGCCGTGCCGATCGCGCTGCCGTACAGGACGGCAACGGGCGGCAAGGACAGCCGCATCGTCACCGCCTATTTCACCCATCACGGTCCGGTGGTGCGCACCCAGGATGGCAAGTGGGTGTCGGTGCAGATGATGAACGCGCCGCTCAAGGCGCTGACGCAGTCGTACCTGCGCACCAAGGCGCGTGACTACGACGCGTTCTACCAGGCGATGGAACTGCGCACCAATTCGTCGAACAACACCGTGTATGCCGATGCCCAGGGGAATATTGCCTATTTCCACGGCAATTTCATCCCCAAGCGCGATCCGCGCTTCGACTGGACCAGGCCGGTGGACGGCAGCAATTCCGCCACCGACTGGCAGGGCCTGCACGCCGTCAAGGACACCATCACGCTGTTCAACCCGGCCAGCGGCTACATCACCAACACCAACAACTGGCCATGCACGGCGGCCGGCAAGAGCAGCCCCAGGTGCGCCGACTATCCCGCCTACATGTGGTCGCTGCCGGAAAACGCGCGCGGCCGCAATGCCGAACGCGTGTTCGGCCAGGCCAAGGGGCTCGACATCGACAGCCTGATCGCGGCGTCCTACGACACCCGCCTGGCCGGCTTCGAGAAACTGGTGCCGGCCGTGATCGCCGATTACGAGGCGCTGCCCGCGAGCGACCCGCGCAAGGCGGCGCTCAAGGACCAGATCGCGCAGCTGCGCGGCTGGAACCTGCGCTACGCGATCGATTCGGTGCCGACTTCGCTGGCCGTGTACTGGGGCCAGGAACTGGTCGCGCAGTACGGCGCACGCGCCCGCGCCGAAGCCCAGCCGGTCGTCGAGTTCATCAATGGCAGCGCGATCAGCCCGGCCGACCGCCTCGACGCGCTGGTGCGTGCATCCGACAAGCTGACCGCCGACTTCGGCGCCTGGCGCACGCCATGGGGCGAGATCAACCGCTTCCAGCGCCTGAGCGGCGCGGTCGACCAGCACTACGACGACAGCAAGCCCAGCCTGCCGGTGGCGTTCGCCTCCGCCAACTGGGGCTCGCTGGCGTCGTTCGGCATGTCGGCCAAGCAAAAGACCAAGCGCATCTACGGCGACCGCGGCAACAGCTTCGTCGCTGCGGTCGAGTTCGGTCCGAAAGTACGCGCGAAGAGCATTCTTGCTGGCGGCCAGAGCAGTGATCCGACGTCGCCGCACTTCAATGACCAGGCCGCCATGTATGCGCGCGGCGAGTTCAAGGATGTGCTGTTCTACAAGGAAGATATCGAGCGCAACCTGGAGCGGAAGTACCACCCCGGCATGTAAGCGAAGCGCTGCATGCGGCTGGTAGAAGACATTGCCCGCTTGCTATAATCGCAGCCTTCGTTTCACCGATCGCAAGGCAGGACAGGCTGTGGCCAAACTTTATTTCAGGTACTCGGCGATGAACGCCGGCAAATCGACGGCCCTGCTGCAGGTGGCCCACAATTACGAAGAGCAGGGCCAGCGCGTCAAGCTGTACACGGCCGCGATCGACAACCGCTACGGCGTGGGCCAGATCACCTCGCGGCTGGGCGCCCAGCGCAGTGCCGAGGTGTTTCATCCGGATACCAATTTCCTCGACGCCGAGCTCGACGTCTCCTGCCTGCTGGTCGACGAATCGCAATTCCTGTCCGCCGCCCAGGTCGGCCAGCTGCACCAGCTGGCGCAGGTGCGCGGCGTGCCGGTGATCTGCTACGGCCTGCGCAGCGATTTTCGTGGCGAGCCATTCCCTGGCTCGGCCTACCTGCTGGCGCTGGCCGACGATATCGAGGAAATCAAGAATATCTGCACCTGCGGCAAGAAGGCGACCATGAATATCCGGGTCGATGCCGAAGGCCGGCGCATCCGCGAAGGCGAGCAGGTCAGCATTGGCGGCAACGAAAGCTACCGCCAGGCCTGCGGGCGCTGCTTCTACGGGCGCTGACATCGGATGGCGCTGTTCGATGGCTGCAGCGCCTGGCTCCCGGCCGCCGCCTGCGCCGCGGGCGCAGCGCCGTTCGACATCTTCCTGTACCTGATCCCGTCGGCGGCGCTGGCCTGGCTGCTGTGGATTGCCTCCAGCGCCCATCCCGCCTTCTTCGTGTTCACCGCCGCCGGCACCCTGTGCCACGAACTCGCCCATTTCTCGGTCGGCCTGCTGACCAATGCCGAGCCGGTCGGAATGAGCGTGCTGCCGCGCCGTATCAAGCCGGCCAGGGGCGGCAAGGGCAGGGGGCACAATTGGGAACTCGGCTCCGTCACCTTTGCCAACCTGCGCTGGTACAACGCCGCCCCGGCCGCGCTGGCGCCGCTGCTGGTCCTGCTGGTGCCGCTTGGCGTGGCCTGGTGGCGCACGCGCGGCGATTGGGCCTTCGCGCCGCTGGACCTGGCCATCATGTTCCTGCTGGCGCCGCAGTTCCTGTCGTTCTGGCCATCGCCGGTCGACTGGAAGCTGGCGGCGCGCTCGTGGCCATGGGCGCCGCTGCTGGGCGTCGCCTGGGCCTGCTGGTATTTCAGGGATGCGCTGCTGTCCCTTGTCAAAGGGTGAATGGTTGGCTTACGTGAACCTTAATTTACCCCGGGAAGCCGCTTTCAAACGGGACAGCCCGCCTCTGCCACCGGGTTCTATCCTGTAGAATGGGTCGCAAAGCGCGGTATGGCTGGGGTATCCAGACCGTCCGCAACCGCAACAGGATTCCCGTTCGGAGAAACAGAGAATGAAGAAGCACGTGCTCATCGCTGCAGTGGCTTTTGCCATGTCCGCCCATGTCGTCACCGCCCAGCCGGAACGTTCCGCCGCCGTCGCGACCCCGCCGGCCCCGGCCAAGCCTGCCGCTCCCGCCCAGCCGGCCGCAGCACCTGCCACTCCCAAGACCGCCGCAGTCGACATGAAGCCGATCGCCGCCCAGACCCAGGCTGCGCTGTGGGCCTCGCGCGTGCTGGGCCGCTATCACTACAGCCCGATTCCGCTGGACGACGCGATGTCGGTCAAGATCTTCGACAATTACTTCGATGGCCTCGATGGCGAGAAACTGTACTTCGTGCAGTCCGATCTCGACAGCTTCGCCGATCTGCGCACCAGGATGGATGACGCGATCAACAACGAAGACCTGAGCGCGCCGTTCGCCATCTACAACCTGTACCAGAAGCGCTTCGCCGAGCGCATGGCGTACGCGCGTGGCCTGCTCAAGACCAAGTTCGACTTCACGACCAACGACACGCTGCAGCTGGACCGCGAAAAGGCGCCGTGGGCCAAGAACGAGGATGAAATCCGCGAACTGTGGCGCAAGCGCGTGATGAACGACTGGCTGCGCCTGAAACTGGCCGGCAAGGACGACAAGTCGATCCGCGAGACGCTCGACAAGCGCTACGACAACTACGTCAACCGCATCCGCAAGCTGAACAACGAAGACGTGTTCCAGATGTTCATGAATGCGTATGCCACCGCGATCGAGCCGCATACCAATTACCTTGGTCCACGCTCGGCCGACAACTTCGACATCGCGATGCGCCTGTCGCTGGAAGGCATCGGCTGCGTGCTGCAGGCGCGCGACGACTACACCGTGATCCGCGAGATCGTGCCGGGCAGCCCGGCCGACAAGTCGGGCAAGCTCAAGGTGGGCGACCGCATCGTCGGCGTGGCCCAGGGCGACAAGGCCTTCGTCGACGTGCTGGGCTGGCGCCTGGACGACGTGGTCGCGCTGGTGCGCGGCGAGAAGGGCTCGACCGTGCGCCTGGACGTGATCCCGGGCGACGGCGGCGTCGACGCCAAGCACATCACCGTGTCGATGGTGCGCCACAAGATCAGCATGGAAGAGCAGGCCGCCAAGAAATCGGTCATCAAGGTCAAGGAAAACGGCGTCGAGCGCCGCATCGGCGTGATTTCGCTGCCGACCTTCTACCAGGACTTCGAGGCGCGCCGCAAGGGCGACAAGGACTTCCGCAGCGCCACCCGCGACGTCGAGCGCATCCTCACCGAACTCAAGAAGGAGAAGGTCGACAACGTCCTGATCGACCTGCGCAACAACGGCGGCGGGTCGCTGACCGAGGCGGTCGAACTGACCGGCCTGTTCATCGACAAGGGCCCGGTGGTGATGCAGCGTACCGCTGAGGGCCGGGTCGAGGTCGAGAGCGACATCAAGCCGGGCCTGGCCTGGGACGGTCCGGTCGGCGTGCTGATCAACCGTGGTTCGGCGTCGGCGTCCGAGATCTTCGCCGCCGCCATCCAGGATTACGGCCGCGGCCTGATCATCGGCGAACCGAGCTTCGGCAAGGGTACCGTGCAGACGCTGATCGACCTGGACCGCTTTGCGCCGAACGAAAAGAGCCGTTACGGCGAGCTGAAGATGACCATCGCGCAATTCTTCCGCATCAATGGCGGCACCACCCAGCTGCGCGGCGTGACGCCCGACATCAAGCTGCCGGTGACGACCGACATGGAAACCTTCGGTGAATCGTCGTACGATAATGCGCTGCCATGGGTGGCGATCAAGCCGGCCCAGTACATGCCGCTGGGCGACCTGAAGGAACTGGTCGCGCCGCTGCAGCAGCGTCATGAGGCGCGCATTGCCAAGGACGAGGACTTCAAGTTCCTGCAGGAAGACATCGCCGAAGTGCAGCGCCTGCGCAAGGAAAACGCGATTTCGCTGAACGAAGCCGTGCGCCGCAAGGAACGTGACGCCCAGGACGCCCGCTCGAAGCTGCGCGAAGCGCGCCTGGCCGGCACCTCGGCCACGCCGGGCGAGCCGGCATCCGGTCCGGGCAGCGTGGAAAAGCGCGCCGAAGCGCCGGATCCGACCAAGCCTGCCAAGACGGTCGTCGCGACGCGCAACACCCCGCGCCAGGACGATGGCCTGCAGGCCGACGAGCGCAATCTGCAGGCGGAGCTGGCGGCTGAAAAGGCGGCCAAGGATGCCAAGGACGTGATGCTGCAGGAGGCGGCCAATATCTTGGCGGACGAGGTCGGCATGCTCAAGACCGATACCCGCATGGCCTCGCGCGTCATGCCTTACATGGCGGCAGCCGCCGCCAAGTAAGCGAGGCAAGGGCGGCGCGCGTTTCGGCGCGTCGTGCTGGGAAGACAAAGGGCCGCACTCTGGGGAGTGTGGTCCTTTGTCATTGGGATATCGATGCGATGTTCTTTGACTGAAACAGATGGTGTTGCTATGGCTAGCAACGTTGACTGTAAAATATTGTAGCGGATGCGCGCTAAGGCTGAGCTGAGTTTCCCATTTTACGCGCGGATAGTAGGATGATTTTATTAAAATAAATATAAAAACAATATGATCATGCTATGACTCAGCAGTAAATAGCTGCGCACAATTTGATTGTCGTCAAAAAATAACCATTTTGCCTTTATGGTACGATTCACCCGTTGTTGTAAGAATAATAATCGTTCTTCTCATTAGGAGTGATCGTCATGGCAATTCGCCACCTTGTTATTGCGACTCTGCTGGCAAGCGCCGGCGTGGCCCAGGCCGGAGTGGGCGCTACGCCCGCAGCCTCGGGTTTTCAGAACAACTGGACCACCGGTAACGGCTCCAGCGTGATCGGTTCCGGCGTGTTCGGCAACGGTGTCAGCCTGGTCGGTGGCGTCTCGCACAGCGCCGGCGCGGATCTGACCACCGCACTGGTCGGCAACGCCAGCGCCAGCCTGTCGACCGCCGAAGCCCAGCAACTGTTTGTCCAGCAGGGCATCGACGCCAACTACGTGCTCAGCGCCGGTAACGGCCTGCTGGCAGCACGTTACGGCAATGCAGTCTCGGTCATCAACGATGGCGACGGCGTGCGCATCGTTCCTGGCCAGCAGGCCGGCGGCGGCGCCGCGGCGCCAGCGGCCGGCGGCGCGCCTGTCGCGGGCGGCGGCGTGCCGATCAGCGGCGGCGGCGCGATCGGCGGCGGTTCGGGTTCCGGTTCGGGGGGCGGCAGCGTCACCGTGCCGGGTACCGGCAACTCGCCCATCATCGGCGCGCCGGAAGAAGACGAAGCCGGCGGCGGCGGCGGCGGTGGTGGCATCGGCGGCGGGATCGGTGGTTCGCTGCCGGACATCGTGAATGCCGTGCCGGAACCTGGCAGTGTCGCGCTGATGATGGTCGGCCTGCTTGGCGCCGGCGTGTTCCAGCGTCGTCGCAAGGTGTAATCGCAGGGTGGACGGGTTCCCCGTCCACGCGTTTAGCGGTGGCTGGCATGGCCTTGCAGCCTGCATACGCCGGTTGAACGCGTGGACGGACAAGCCGTCCACCCCACGACTGAGAAGTCGGCCACCCCACGACTGAGAACTCGCTCCCTCCCTCCACGAATCGTAGGGTGGACGGGTTCCCCGTCCACGCGTTCAGCGGTGGCTGGCATGGCCTTGCAGCCTGCATACGCCGGTTGAACGCGTGGACGGACAAGCCGTCCACCCCACGACTGAGAAGTCGGCCGCCCCACGACTGAGAACTCGACCACCCACGAATCGTAGGGTGGACGGGTTCCCCGTCCACGCGTTCAGCCGGGGCCGGCATGGCCCTGCAGCCTGCATACGCCGGTTGAACGCGTGGACGGACGAGCCGTCCACCCCACGACTCATAAGTCCTCCACCCCACGACAGTCAAACGATGCCCCGGTGTCGTTGGTCAGCCGTTGGCTCACCGCAGCAATCCCCCAATCTACCCGACCAGATACCGGTCGCGGCCCTCGGCCTTGGCCCGATACAGCAGTGCATCGGCCGTCGCCACCAGCGTTTCCGCTCCCTGCGCGTCGCGCGGCACCAGGCTGCACACGCCCATGCTGGCCGTGATGTGGGCGGCGGTGGGCGAGGCGGCATGCGGCAGGACCAGTGCCTTCAGCTCCTTCATCAGGCGCTGCGCCACGCATTCGGCGCCGCCGGGATCGAGCTGCGGCAGCAGCACCGCGAATTCCTCGCCGCCGTAGCGCGCCACCACGTCGTGCGCGCGGCCGGCGCCGCGCCGCAGCGCCGCCGCCACCTGCACCAGCGCCGCATCGCCCCCCTGGTGACCGTAATGGTCGTTGTACATCTTGAAGTGGTCGACATCGACCAGGACCAGCGCCACCGGCAGGCCGGCGCGTCCGCAGCGGCGCCATTCGGATTCGAGCCGTTCATCGAAGGCGCGCCGGTTGGCCACGCCGGTGAGCGGGTCCGTGAGCGTCAGCGCGCGCAGCGCGTCGGCCTGGCGCTTGACCATCAGGTGGGTGCGCACGCGCGCCCGCACCACCGCCGCGTTGACCGGCTTGGTGATGAAGTCGGCGGCGCCGGCTTCGAGGGCGCGGGTTTCGTCCTCGGGGGTCTTGAGCGACGTGACGAAGATGACCGGGATGTCGCGCGTCTCGGGCGCGCCGCGCAGGGCGGCGCAGACCGCGTAGCCGTCCATGTCGGGCATCACGGCATCGACCAGGATCAGGTCGGGCTGCTGGCTGCGCGCCAGTTCGAGCGCGCGCGATCCGCCCAGGGCAAACAACACCTCCTGTTCGTCCTGCAGCGCGTTGTGCAGGATCTGCACGTTCTCCATCGCGTCGTCGACCACCAGGATGCGGCCGTTCAGGGCCAGCTCGGTCCAGCTCATCCCTTGTCCCCTTGCTGCATGTCTCCTGTCTCCATGTCCCCCGCCTGAATGAGTTGCGCCACCTGCTGCGCGGCGACGTCGAAGCGCAGCGTGGCCACGGCCTCGGCCAGTTGCCCGGCCTGGTGCGCGCCCAGCGCCGCCGCCAGCATCGGGCGAATGCCCTCGACTTCGGCGATCGCCTTCATATTGTTATTCTGGAGCAGATGCAGCAGCTGCGCCAGCGAATCGTGCAGCGCGGCGCCATCGCCGGCGCCGGTGCTGGCCGGCGCCGGATCCTGCGCGGAACCGGGCGCCGCCGCCCCATGCGTGCGTGCCAGTTCGCGCGCGGCGTCGACCACCGCATCGAGCGCGCGCGCCAGGCTGGCCAGGCGCAGGCGCACGGTGCCGTCGTCGGCGTCGCGCAGGCCCAGTTCGAGCTGGTGGGCCGCCTCGGCCGCATCCAGCGCGCCCATATTGCCGGCCACGCCGCGCAGGCGGTGCGCCAGCAGTCCGGCGGCGCCGCGCTCGCCCGCATCGAGCTGCTCGCGCAGTTCGGCGAAGGTATGCGCCTGGCTGTCGGCGAAGCGCAGGAACAGTTCGGTGAAGCGTTCGACGTTGCCGGCAAAGCGCGGCAACGCCGAGCGCAGGTCGATCCCCGGCAGGTGCAGCGGTGGAGAAGCGGGCGGGGTGGCGACGGCGCCCGCCGCCACGCTGCGCCCGGCCAGGCGCGACAGCGTCGCTACCAGCGCATCGACGTCGATCGGCTTGGCCAGGTGGTCCTGCATGCCGGCCGCCAGCGAGCGGGCGCGGTCCTCATCCAGGGCATTGGCGGTCATGGCCACGATCGGCAGGGTCAGGCCGGCCGCGCGGATCGCCGCCGCAGCCTCGAAGCCGTTCATGACCGGCATCTGCAGGTCCATCAGCACCACGTCGTAGTCGGTGCGCTCGCTCAGCATCGTCACGGCGGCGCGGCCGTTGGCGGCGATGTCCACCTCGGCGCCGGCGTGCGCCAGGATGTAGCCGGCCACTTCCTGGTTGATCTGGTTGTCTTCGACCAGCAGCACGCGCAGGCCCTGCAGCGAACCGGCCAGCGCCGATTTCACGCTGCCCGTTGCCGGCCCGACGGTTGGACCGGCGCCGTGGGTCGCACCCGGTTGATGGATAACGTCGCCACCGCCCATCAGCCGGTTGGCGCAATCGGCCAGGCTGGCGCCCGTAAACGGTTTACCCAGTACCGCCGCCAGGCCGAGTTCCGGCGCCAGTTCGGCGTAGCGCACCGTGTCGGGGTCGGGCGCCAGTAGGCAGACCCGCGGCAGCGCGCCGCCGGCGGCGCGCATGGTTGCCAGCAGCGCCAGGCCGTCCAGGCCCGGCATCGCGCTGTCGATGAAGGCGATGTCGATCGCTTCGCGGCGCAGGCACTCGAGCGCCGCGGCGCCGCCATCGGCCTGCTCGACGCGCCAGCCGAAACTGGCGCAGGCGCGCGCCAGCGCGGCGCGCGCATGGGCGTTGTCGTCGGCCACCAGCACCCGCAGGGCGGTCTCGGTGACCGGCGTGGCGCGGTCCGCGTTTTCGAGCACCGGGAAGGCGATCTCGAAGCGGAATTCGGCGCCCCGGCCTGGTTCGCTCGCGACCGACAGCGTGCCGCCGGCCAGCTCCACCAGGCGGCGCGAGATCGACAGGCCCAGGCCGGCGCCGCCGTACTTGCGCACGGTGGAGGTGTCGGCCTGCGAGAATACTTCGAAGATGCGCGCCTGGACGTCGGGCGCGATGCCGATGCCGCTGTCGCGCACCGCGAACGCCAGGCGCACGTGGCCGTCCTCGTGGCGCAGCACACCGACCGACAGCACGATCTGGCCCCGTTCGGTGAACTTGACGGCGTTGCCGACCAGGTTGAGCAGCACCTGGTTCAGGCGCAGCGGATCGCCGCGCAATAGCGCCGGCACCTCGGGGGCGATGTCGTACACCAGTTCGACGTCCTTGGCCCAGGCGTTGGGCGCGCTGATCACGGTGATGCTTTCCAGGACTTCGTCGATGCGAAATGGAATACGCTCGAGTGTGACGCGGCCGGCCTCGATGCGCGAAAAGTCGAGCAGGTCGCTCAGCATCCCGAGCAGCGAGCGCGCCGCGGTGTGCATGCGCGCCACGTAGTCGCGCTCGCGCCGTCCAAGCTGGCCTTCTTCGAGCAGGCGCGCCAGGCCGACGATGGCGTTCATCGGGGTGCGCAGTTCATGGCTCATATTGGCCAGGAACTCGCCCTTGGCGCGGCTGGCCTGTTCGGCCAGCAGCAGCGCTTCCTTCAACTGGGCCCCGGTGGCGCGCAGCGCCGCCTCGGCGGTGACGCGGGTGCTGATGTCGCGGATGGTGGCCTCGATCATGCCGGCGCCACCGATGTCCACGCGGGTGAGCAGCACGTCGGCATGGAACACGCTGCCGTCGACGCGCCGGTGCAGCCACTCGAAGGTGTCGCCGCCGGTGTCGAGCGTGCGCCGCATGTGCTCGAGCACCAGTTCGCCGCTCGGACGTCCGTCGCGCTGCAGCAGCGGCGACAGGCTGGCGGGCGATTCCGCCATCAGCGCGGCCGGGTCGGTAAAGCCGAACAGCGTGGCCGCAGCCTGGTTGGCGCTGACGTAGTTGCCGCCGTAGGCCACCAGCAGGTGGGCGTCGCCCGACGCCTCGAACAGGGCGCGGAACATCTCCTGGTGGTCGCGCTCGCGCTGCTGCTGCGACTTGCGTTCGGTGACGTCGACCACCACCGCGTTCACGCCGATCAGCTGGCGCCCCGACCCCTGGTCGGGGCCGAACACCGGGTAGTAGCTCGAGATCCAGTGGCGCGTGTGGCCCGGCGCGGACGGCGCGTCGCCGGTGGCCTCGACTTCCATCAGCGGGCGGCCCGAGTCGAGCACGCGCCGGTAGTGCGACTCGAACGCCAGGCCGACGGGGCCGAGCAGTTCGGACAGCCGGCGGCCCACGTGCTCGCGCGCCGGGCGACCGTTGATGTCGGCCAGGTAGTCGTTGATGATCACCACCCGCAGCTCGGTGTCCATGAAGCACAGCCCCACGGGGATCGCGGCGTACACCGTCTCCAGCTGGGCCTTCGAGCGTTCCAGTTCGCGGGTGCGCTGGTTGACCAGGCCTTCCAGTCCGTGGCGGTAGTCCTGCAGCTCGGCGTCGACCCGGCGCAGCGCGTGCGCCACGGTGGCGACTTCGCGGATATCGGTGGCCGGCAGCTCGATCGGCTCGCCCCGTCCGAGCTGTTCGGCCGGCCCGGCCAGGCCCTGCACCGCGCGCGCGATCGAGCCGCCCAGCACCCACGCCAGGAACAGGCTGATCGCCAGCAAGCCGGCGATGGCGCTGGCGGTCGTGGCCAGTGAGTGGCCGAGCAGTTCGCGCGCGGCGTCGGTCGGATAGCGGATCACGATGACCCAGTTGTGATCGGGCGTGCGCGCGAACGCGGCCTGTTCGGGGCCGTCCGCGCCGTCGGCGCCCGCATGGCTCGGTTGCAGGATGCCGCTGCCGGCCTTGGCCACCGCCTGGGTCAGCGCATCGCTCATCTGGCTGCCGGGATGGACGCCGCCATCGGCGCTGCGCGTGACCAGGTGCAGGCTGCGGTCGTAGATCTCGGCGATCCAGCCCCGCGGCAGGTGCTGGCTGTCGAGCAGCTTGGTCATGCGGCGCGGACGCAGGTGCACCGACAGCACGTAGCGCACCTTGCCGTCCTTCCAGATCGGGACATTCACCGCCAGCGCGAACTGGCGTCCCGCATCCATGCGCTGCAGGCTGGAGGCGACCGTGTTGCCGGACGCGGCGACCCGGCGGATGTCGTCTTCGTTGCCGGCGATGGGCAGCGGGGCGCCGAAGGCATAGCGGGTATTCATCAGGGGCGTGCCGTCGGGGGCGCTCAGGACGAAGGCCTGGGCCGGGAAGTCAGGCCGCAGCATGCGCCGGGTGACGGCGTGGATCGCGGCCAGGTCGCCGCGCTCGACCATCGCCGTATGCGCCAGCACCTGCCCGGCCGTCTCGCCGCTCTCGATGTCGCGGTCGACCGCCGCCGCCAGTACCTCGGCCACGGTCTGGGCGTCGTTCGACACGTGGCTACGCTCGCGCAGCTGGGCATCGTGGGCCAGCGCGAAGTAGCCGGCCAGGATCGGCAGCGCGCATGCCAGCACCAGGGTGTACAGCTTGGCGCGGATCGAGGGCAGCGGCAGGCGGGCAAACGACAAATCGGGCTCCGTTGAAAAGCGGTGGGACAAACTGAAAGGCGGGGGACGCGTCATGGTAGCCGCCCAGACCCGGATCGCATAGCGCCGGCTGCGATTCGGGGCAGGTGAGCGTCTTTCCTCAGCAACATGTTATTTGGTCACTTTTGTCACTCTGGAATGCCCCGATCGGCAGTGCCGTTGACGCTCTGTCATGACGTCGCGCCGGAGGCGAGGCAAATCGGCGACAGATTCCGCTGAGAATGATAATGCCTTCAGTCAATGATAGTTCTTCTGGCATAAAATCCTTCCTATCACGAACGACAGGAAGAATCGGTATGGCAAGGCCAGAAAAAGTCCGCCTCGGCGAGGTGCTGATGCAGCAGCAGTTGTTGACGGAACAACAGCTCGAGCAGGCGCTGGCGGACCAGAAGCGCACCGGGCGCAAGCTGGGCCGGGTGTTCGTCGAGAGCGGCTACGTGACCGAGGACCAGATCTCGGGCGCGCTGGCGCGGCAGCTGAACATCCCGTACATCAACCTCAAGTTCTACAACATCAACGCCGAACTGGTGCGCCAGCTGCCCGAAACGGCGGCGCGGCGCTTCCGTGCGCTGATCCTGGAAGACCGCCGCGATGCGATGCTGGTCGGCGTCTCCGACCCCACCGACCTGTTCGCCTACGACGAGATCGCGCGCCTGCTCAAGAAGGGCGTCGAGCTGGCGGTGGTCAACGAGACCGAAGTGCTGGCCGCGATCGACCGTATCTACCGGCGCACCGGCGAGATCACCGGCCTGGCGCGCGAGGTCGAGGCCGACCTGGGCGACGCCTCGATCGACTTCGGCGCGCTGGCCGCCAACCCGGGGCTGGAAGAAGCGCCGATCGTCAAGCTGCTGCAGTCGGTGTTCGACGACGCGGCCCAGGTGCGCGCGTCCGACATCCACATCGAGCCGCAGGACGGACGCCTGCAGATCCGCTTCCGTATCGACGGCGTGCTGCACCTGCAGACCGAGGCCGACCTGAAAGTGGCGACCCCGCTGGCGCTGCGCCTGAAACTGATGGCCGACCTGGACATCTCCGAAAAGCGCCTGCCGCAGGACGGCCGTTTCGCGGTCAAGGTGCGCAACCAGCGCATCGACGTGCGTATCTCGACCATGCCGACGCAGTACGGCGAATCGGTGGTCATGCGTTTGCTGAACCAGCAGGGCACGACGCTGCGGCTGGATGCGATCGGCATGCCGGCGCGCCTGGTCGAGCGCTTCCGCGCCATCGTGGCGCGCCCGAACGGCCTGGTGCTGGTGACGGGGCCGACCGGCAGCGGCAAGACCACCACGCTGTACAGCGCGCTGGCCGAACTGAACTCGGTCGAGAAAAAGCTGATCACGGTGGAAGACCCGGTCGAGTACCGGCTGTCGGGCATCAACCAGGTGCAGGTCAACGACAAGATCGAACTGTCGTTCGCGCGCGTGCTGCGCTCGGCGCTGCGGCAGGACCCGGACATCGTGCTGGTCGGCGAGATGCGCGACCAGGAAACCGCGCAGATCGGCCTGCGCGCCGCCATGACGGGCCACCTGGTGCTGTCGACGCTGCACACCAACGACGCCGCCTCGACCCCGCTGCGCCTGATGGACATGGGCGTGCCGCGCTATATGGTGGGCGGCTCGCTGCAGGCGGTGCTGGCCCAGCGCCTGGTGCGGGTGATCTGCGAAAGCTGCAGCACCGACTACCAGCCGGCCTCGAACGAAATCGACTGGCTGCGCACCGAACTTGGCGAGCATGCGTCCAGCACCCGCTTCCAGCACGGCAAGGGCTGCTCGCACTGCAACGGCACCGGCTACCGCGGCCGCACCGGCGTGTACGAACTGCTCGAGATGACCCGCGCGGTGCTGGACGCGGTGAACCACCCGGACCCGGGCCACTTCCTGAAGGTGGCGCAGGGCGAGATGCGCGGCGACACCATGCGCCGGCACGCCGTCAGCCTGGCGGTGCAGGGCCGCTCGACGATCGCCGAGGCCATGCGCATCAGTAACCAGCTGGACGACTGATGCCATTCTTCGCCTACACGGCCCGCAATGGGCGCGGCGAACTGCTGCAGGGCGTGCTCGAAGGCGCCGACAGCGCCGCCATCGCCGACCAGCTGTTCGGCAGCGGCGCGACGCCGGTCGAGATTACCCCCAGCAAGGGGAACGCCGCGGGCGTCAAGGCGCCCGGGCAGGGCTGGCTCGAGCGGCTGACGGAGCCCAAGGTGACGTCGATGGACGTACAGCTGTTCAGCCGCCAGATCTACACGCTGCTCAAGTCCGGCGTGCCGATCATGCGCGGGCTGGCCGGGCTGCAGGAATCGGCCACCAACAAGGCGTTCGCGCGCGTGATCAAGGACCTGCGCGAGTCGCTCGATGCCGGCCGCGAGCTGTCCAGCGCGATGATGCGCCATCCTGCCGTGTTCACGCCGTTCTACCTGGCGATGGTCAAGGTGGGCGAGATGACCGGGCGGCTGGAAGAAATCTTCCTGCGCCTGTTCGACCATCTCGAGTTCGACCGCGACATGCGCGAGCGCGTCAAGACGGCGCTGCGCTACCCGACCTTCGTGGTGATCGCGATGGTGATCGCGATGGTCATCGTGAATATTTTCGTGATCCCGAAATTTGCGACCGTGTTCAAGTCGTTCGGCGCCGAACTGCCCCTGATGACGCGCATGCTGCTGGCGACCTCCGAATTCACGGTGGCCTGGTGGCACGTCCTGCTGGGGGGCAGCGTGGCCGCGGTGCTGGGCTTTCGCGCCTGGACCCGCTCGCCAAAAGGGCAGATGGCGTGGGACCGCTACAAGCTGCGCCTGCCGGTGGCCGGCAAGATCATCCTGAAAGGGACCATGGCCCGCTTCGCGCGCAGCTTCTCGCTGTCGATGCGCAGCGGCGTGCCGATCGTGCATGCGCTGAACGTGGTGTCGCAGACGGCCGACAATGCCTACCTGAGTTCGCGCATCGAACAGATGCGCGACGGCGTCGAGCGCGGCGAGAGCATCCTGCGCACGTCGACCGCGGCCGGGGTGTTCACGCCGATCGTGCTGCAGATGATCGCGGTGGGCGAAGAAACCGGCTCCATCGACGACCTGATGGACGAGATCGCGCAGATGTACGAGCGTGAAGTCGACTACGAACTCAAGACGCTGTCGAGCCAGATCGAACCGATCCTGATCACGTTCCTCGGTGTCATGGTGCTGATCCTGGCGCTGGGGATTTTCTTGCCGATCTGGGACCTGGGGCAGGCTGCCTTGCATCCGAAGTAAGCGGGCGATCGGGTGGCTGTTGTTCAAAAACACCAGTTCGTGTGAACTTCGCGTCGTCCAATGTGAACTGTGCAGGAAATGCCGCAGAGTTTTTATTGGGCCATAGATATTTCTTTTAGCCAATGTAGAATCATCGGCGTTGAGTGTGCCTTATCCATGGAGAGTAGTCGATGAACAAACATGTCAAATTGGCTGTACACGGTGGTTTCACCCTGATCGAACTGATCGTCGTGATCGTGATCCTGGGGATCCTGGCCGCGACCGCATTGCCGAAGTTCGCCAGCCTGAGCGGTGACGCCCGGGTGGCGACGCTGCAGGCCGCCAAGGGTTCCCTGGTGGCGACCTCGACCATGCTGCATGGCCGCTCCCTGATCAATCCGACCGCGACGGCGTTCACGGTCGAAGGCAACCTGAGCGTGCCGATGATCAACGGCTACCCGCAGGCAAGCGTGGC
>Ga0265797_10002733_pt1 | contig 29195 bp, 17 predicted proteins | sample P2T30metagenome_FD_192433 | JGI IMG/M metagenome (GOLD analysis project Ga0265797, IMG submission 192433) | Plant litter microbial communities from East Loma Ridge, Irvine, California - P2 T30 | ecosystem: Environmental > Terrestrial > Plant litter > Unclassified | place: USA: California...
GCCAAACCGGGTGACATTCGTTACGTCGACCGCGATGGCAACGGTTCCATCAACGACGATGACCGCGACATCCTCGGCAGCGCCAATCCTGACTTTTTCGGTGGGATCAATAACACAGTTTCTTATAAAGGTTTCGAATTCAACATCTTCGTTCAGGGATCCTATGGCAATGAAATCCTGAATTACGGTTCATTCGACCAGCTCAATTTCACGGGTGGGAACAACCAGTCGGCCCGCGTATTGGATCGCTGGACGCCAACCAACCCAAGCAATACCATTCCCCGCGCCAATGCTGCTGGCGGCTCGAGACTGTTGTCTACCCTGCATGTGGAAGACGGTTCGTATTTGAGGTTCAAAAACATTTCGCTGGGCTACAATCTGCCTCAGCAATGGCGTAGCAAACTGCACTCGTCGCAGGCAAAAGTGTATGTGGCGGCACAAAATCTGTTCACACTCACCAAATACACCGGCTATGATCCTGAGGTGAACCGGTATGGAAGCTCGTCACTGAGCCAGGGTATCGACTACGGCGGATACCCTGCCGCCAAAACCATTCTTGTAGGACTGAATCTGACATTCTAAAATTCAAAATCCATGAAACGTTACCTTATATATCTGCTTCCTGCTCTGCTGATAATGTCCTGCGAAAGCAAGCTCGACCTGACGCCCGTCACCAACCTGACAAATGCAACCTATTATAAAACAGCAGAAGATGCCAAAGCAGCATTAGGTGCCTGCTATGCTGCCATCGGAAATCTCGATCCGTTTGCTGACCTTGTGACGACCGACGATGCGATCCCGTTTCTGACGGGCGCCGCAGACCGGCCTCAGCTCTGGCGCTATGAGATCACAACAGCCAACTCTTTTATTGCCCAATACGCTGGTGGTTTCCGTGGCATCAACCGGTCAAACATTGTGATTGACAGGTTACCAGGAATTACGATGGATGAAGCATTGAAAATCCGCTACATTGCCGAAGCACGTTTCCTGCGCGCGCTGCATTATTTCAACCTTGTAAGATGGTATGGCGGCGTACCGATCGTCACTTCTGAAACGGCCTCGCTGGAAGGCCTGGAAGTGGAAAGAGCTTCCGTAGAAGAAGTGTATAAGTTGATTATCGACGACCTCACTGCCGCTGAAGGTGTGCTTCCTGCCACCTACCCGGCCACAGACGCGGGACGCGTGACAAAAGGTGCCGCAATGGGAATTCTTGCCAAAGTGTACATAACTATGGCAGGTACCAATCGCCAGTCTCCCTACTGGGCGCAGGCGGTAGCGAAACTTAAACAGGTGATAGACTCAGGTGTGTATGATCTGTATCCAAATTTTGCAGAAGCATTTGCGCTTTCGGCCAGGGGTGGAAAAGAAAATGTATTTGAAGTCCAATACCTGACAGATGTACGCGGACACGGTCAGGGAAGAGGCTATGGCGTAAGAGGCGCGCTTATTTATCCGAGCGGAGGCAGCGGGATTGCGCGCCCAACCAAAAGTTTGTTTGACCTCTATGCTGCCGGGGATGCCAGAAAACCGGTTACATTTTTGACATCCTATACCTACAACGGTACTACCACCGAGCTGTCGATCACAAATCCTGATTTTACCAAAGCAGTTTCATTTCAAAAGTTGTGGGATAAAACAGCGAAAACCAGCGGCGGTGAAGGAACCAGTATTCCGATTCTGCGTTACTCCGATTTGTTGTTGCTTTATGCAGAAGCTTTAAATGAAGTAAACAACGGACCTACTGCCGAAGCTTACGCCGCACTTAACAAAGTTCGGACGAGAGCAAAACTTGCTGCATTAACCGGTCTGACTTACCAGACTTTTAAAGAAGCCGTGTGGCTGGAACGTCGCCTGGAACTGACGTTCGAAAACCACCGTCGTTTCGACCTGCTGCGTACCGGCAGGCTGCTTGATGCCGTAAAGGCTGAAACGACATTCAGCCGGAACCCGAAAATCCAGCCATTCCATGTATTGTTTCCCTTCCCGCAGTCGGATACGGATGCAAATCCAAAACTGAAACAAAATGAGGGTTACTAAGCTATCCAAATCGCTGTATTATTTATGAAAAACTATTTGGTATTGTCATGGATCTGCATTTTGGCAGCTGCGTTTTCAGGGATGATTTTTCCGAAGCAAAAAATGCTGGGTGGTATGGGAGACATTCCGATCCGAAAGGTAGCTTCCGGGAAAATCATTCACCGGTTTCACGACACCTCTCCTATTAGTCCGTCGGGTAAATACATTGCTTTGTTCCGCATTCCCTTTGAGGACCACTATCCTGAGGCTGGCGATGTAGGCGAAGTAGTATTGATCGACATGGCTACTGGCAAGGAGACGGTCATCGAACGTTCTTTCGGTTGGGAAATGCAGGTCGGCGCCAATGTGCAATGGGGCGCTACCGATCACGAATTATTTTATAATCAGGTCGATACAAGTACCTGGAAAGCCTACACGATCCTGCACGATCCGATACGCAAAACGTCCCGCAAATGGGAAGGCGCAACATTCATGGTTACGCCCGACGGAAAACAGACGGCTAGCCACAACATGATTAATTCGGTGAATGCACAGTCGGGCTACGGAGTGATTTTACCTGAAAAATTCCGGAATAAAAATTCGGGCGTGGTGAATAACGATGGTCTTTTTGTAACGGATGTAAAATCGGGCAAAACCAAGATGATCGCGTCCATTAAACGTATTTTCGATGAGGCGAAGCCCGGAATCGGCATCGACGACCCGGAAAACTACGAAATCTATACCTTCAAAGCGATGTGGAATTCACAGGGTACGCGGCTAATGACCTGTCTGATTATCAAGCCCAAAACGGGCGGACCGAGAAAGGTAGCTCTTGTCACAATAAAGCCCGACGGTACCGACATCCGCACCGCTGTGACGACTAAACAATATTCCAAAGGTGGCCACCACATGGCGTGGATGCCCGACGGTGACCATTTTTCCATGAACCTGGAAGTAGACAGTACAAAAAACGGACTCGAACTGATTACCGCCAAATACGACGGCACTGAAATGAAAACCGTATTCTCTCCCGGCTCGGGCCACCCCAGCTTTCACCCAAAAGGCTTGCCGCTGATTATTACCGACGCTTACAATCACGAAAAAAGCGTAGCAAAAGGTGATGGTATTGTACCCATCCGTCTCATGAATACGAAAACCGGCAAAGAGATCCTGCTTGCTAATGTGCGGGTACCCAGCGTAAAAGACAATTCCTTCCGGATGGATGCCCACCCTACCTGGGACCGTACCGGCCGATACGTGATTTTCAATGGCTACGACGACAATAACAGAGGCGTGTACATCGCCGACCTGCAAAAGACAATTGAAGAACTAAAACCTTAACTACTTGTCCCCGACAAGTCAAAAACCTTTACAATGGACAGGCGTAAATTTCTAAATCTGACATTACCCGCCACCGGCGCAGTTTTCCTGACCAGCTCCATTCTCGGGGAGCAGGCCATGGCCGAGATCGGACGGCAGTTCGACGGCAAGAATGCGGCCGGGCATTACGATATTGTGATCAACGGAGCAGGGCTTTCTGGCTATTTTGCCGCACTGTATGCTTCGTCGAAAGGGAAAAAAGTATTGATCGTAGAAAAACGTTCCAGTCCGGGTTTCGAACTGGCGGCAAAAAGCCGGCTCTGGATGAAAGCACAGGGCTTTGATACACTGCGTCCTGACTTGCAGGACCTTCTGCTGCCTGAACAGGAACTGCCCGAAATCAAGCATACAAAATCCACCGGAAAAGGAAAAAGCCAGCTTGGCGATCACATTGCGCTTTTCAAAGGCAGTATCCGCAAAGGAATGGTTCGCAACCTGCTCATCGGTAAAGTGGATATGCTGCTGATGGCTGATACCTGTGGTTTGTTCGAAAACAAAGGCCAGGTGAGCGGCGTGCTGCTCGCTACCAAACAAGGCGTTTTCTCAGTTCCGTGTAAAACCTTTATCGATGCTTCCGACCAGCTCTTGTTCAGCCGCAGAATGGCAGGAAAGTCACTGAAAGTTCAGAAAGCGGGTTTTGTAATGGAGTTAAATAAAGTAAACAAACCCGAATTCAAAGAGATCAAAGCCGACCCGTCTTTTGGATTGGATGGAAATAAATTGACACTATATCCGGGAAAACTCTCGGACGATCACGCATTTCTTGCATTTGAATATACCGTCGACACCGACAAGCTGGAAGAAATAGAGCACAAAGGCCGCCAGATTGCCTCGCAGCTTGGGACTAAGATTAAAACGCTGGGCGCAGGCTTTTCCACCGCTCAGATTCAGCAATATGCACTTGAAGCCTCGCTCACCCTGTCCGACAATGCACTGCCAACTACCTCTCTGAATGGACATTACTTGTTGGAAAGCAATGCCAGCATGCTCTCGGCGTCTTCACTTCTAGCAATCGAAAAAAATGCGCAGACTTTGATAGAAAAGGTGAAAGTCCCGTCGCAGACCGCAGCTTTTCAAAGCCTGGTTCTTCCGGGTAAAAAACTGGATATCAAAAAGGTAAAATTTGAAGATGTCGAAGAACCGGGCCTTAATGTACCGCTCCAAGCCGTACACCTCGACTGGATGGATGCGGTCGTCGCCAGACGGCAAACCCAGGTGATTGTTGCAGGCGGTGGCACAGCCGGTGCGCTTGCAGCAGCAGGGTCGGTGGATAAAGGCGCAGATACGATCGTGATCGACTACTTCAATGATCTGGGTGGTACCAAAACCATGGGCGGAGTAATGGGTTACTACCACGGTGTGAAAGATAATGTCTTTTTCAAAAAACAAAATGACGAAGCAGAAAGACTTGCCCTGGAAACTAATATGAACAAAAAGATCGGGCGGCAGATTTACCACCTCCGGTCGGTGCTGGATAAGGGCGGCCAGTTTCTTACCTCTGCAATACTTTGCGGAGCCATTGCCAAAGATAATAGCGTAAAAGGCGTGGTCGTGTGCCGCAACGGACAGCTGGAACTCGTACTCGGCGATGTCACCATCGATGCTACCGGAGACGGCGACGTAGCTGCGATGGCAGGTGCGAGCTTCCGGATCGGCGATTCGCGCATTGGTTTTACACAAAATTACAGTCAGTGGGACATTGCAGGCGCCGGGAAACTACCTTCGGCGACAAACCGCGATTATGACATTCTTGACAACCGGAAAGTCTCAGAACAGCAGCGCGGACTTTTTATCTCGCATTACGAAGCACATTGCTACGACTTCCACCCTTTCATGACCGTCCGTGAATCCCGCCGCATTGATGGTATTCATAACATTGACCTGATTGATTGTATTGAAAAAAGGCATTACGAAGATGTACTTGCACTTGCCAGCAGTGATTTTGACCCACATAACGTCGCATCCTCGGAATACAGCAAATGCGGGTTTCTTCTTCCTCATTCCAATGATATTACTGTTGAAATCCCTTACCGGTCCATCGTTCCTAAAAAGCTGGACGGACTGCTGATATCCGGTCGTGCATTTGGACAAAGCCGCAATGCACTGCAATTTACACGAATGACTGCCGATCTGCTTGTACTTGGGTATCTGACCGGACAGATCGCCGCAGATGTTGCCTGGAAAAAAGTTCGTCCCAGAGACTATGACGTTAGCACGTTACAAAAAGAATGGGTTTCATTGGGATACCTGCCGGCCGAATTAATGCGTAAAAAACCAGGTGACCTCCGTGCCGATGCCGTGGAAATAAAACGCCGTGTGGATCAACTGGAATCAGGCGCTGCAGAATATCTTTATGAATGCAGCCGGGTAGAGAAATCGTTGATTCTGCCGCTGATAAAAGAGCGTTTTGAGAAAACCGACAGCCAGGGCGGAAAGCAGCTTCTGGCCAAAATGCTGGCTTGGTTCGGAGATGCGGGCGGGAATGCCTTGATCGGCGAAGAGCTTGCCAATTTATTTGAATTGGAACAAGAAGATGGATATCCAAAAGGTTATATCGACGATTACGACAATATCCGGGGCCGTAAGAAGAACAAGCTGGAAGGACTCTTCTGGAAGGTAAATCAGAACATTTCCTTACTGGGCATGTCGGGCAGCGCTTCCGAAACTAAGACAATCCGGTATATCCTTGAAAAAACCGGCTCCGGTGGAGGCATGGTACCACGCACCAATGATTATTATAATGAACGCATCGATATCAGGATTGTACCCTTTCACAACCGCATTCTGAGCCTGGCTATGTATGCAGAACGCGTTCCGGATGCGTCTCTGATCACTGGATTTGAGAATTTGCTGAAAGATCCCAATGTAGGCGGTTATGTGACCTCACAATATGACAAAGTACGCTGGAAAGTATATGGTGGTGCGCTGGAGATCAGCATTGCGGCTGCCATGGCACGCTGTGGAAGTCAGAAAGGTTACGAACTTTTGCACGCATATCTTGATGACTTACATTATAATTATAAATCATTTGCAGTAAACGAACTTCAGCAGCTTACCGGAAAGGACTGGGGCTACAAACCCCAGAGCTGGCAGAAATATCTGACAGGACTTTCCTACCCACGGCCAGGGAAAGCATTAAAAAAGGAGATCGAGATATGAGTCGCCATGCTTAGAATAAGCCAGATATTAATGTTTTTGTCGCTTTCCCTAACCCAGGCCTTTGGACAGATGCCGGAAAGGACGTATTACCGAACCTCCGGACTCGAGCAGCTGGCTTTGAGCGATGATGCCCACTCATTAAATATCAATGATGACCACATGCAACCTGTTGCCATCCGGGAATTCACCAGCCCGGATGGAATGATTTACTGGTACCGGCGGATTGCTACAGAGGTTTGTCTCACCGGAGACTGCCGCCCGATAGATGTTGGTATTTACTGGGATTTCTCAGGAGATTTTGCCGGTCTTGAGGTTTTTAAGGAGCCATTGACAAAAACTGATCACAGCGATTTCACGGCCTGGGACTACCAGAAGCTAATGTCGATCCTGAAAGATGACTGGTCGCCATTGCGGGAATATTCCCTGAGCGAATTGGTAGATGAAAAATCTGCTGACAGTGTAGATGCGGTATCCGGAGCCACGAAACATGAGATCGCACAAGCAGCAGTGGAAAAGGCCGTTTACACGACGCACACCCTCTGGCACCTGATCCATGTGGGGGAAAAAGAACAGCTCGCAAAACTGACCGCCCGGCGACTGACACAAAACCATCAATTGGAAAAAACACTGCGCACAAACCGGGCAAAGTTCCTGCCGTTTCTTCTGGATATGTTTGGACAAGGGCACATTCCGCAGGACGCACTTACAGAATCTATTGTGCTTGACGGCCTCGCTGGTTCAACTGACCCAACCCTGCGAACTTTGGCACTAAATGCCATGCAACAGCTGGATCTGACAGCACCCGGGATACAGGACAGGCTGGCGGATATTTACAAAATAAAAAAACAGCCTGAAAAGATAGAAATACTAACCCGGCTAAAACAATCCGTACCCGAACTATCCAAACTATGGTACGACACCCTTGCAGACGATCTGGATGCGGACAATCCCTGGATGGCGGTTAAGATTCTCAGTGCCCTGAAAAATAGCAGCCGACAGTCGCCGAAGGTTATTGATACTGTTAAAAAATTATCCCGGAGCGATATTCCTGTCGTTCGGAAAGCGGTGAAAGAATTTGAGCAGGCCCGGAAAAACGACCAAAGTATACCCTAGTTTTCAGCATAGTTTCAGTTCGGCTAAATTCTGTATTAAAGTATTTCACTGATCATCCCATCCGAAATCAATATATTAAAAATCTTCATTAGAGGAGTAAATACCAATCAAATGATGAACAGACGCACATTTATAAAAGACACTCCCCTTCTGATGGGCTTGGTCCTTGGGGCACTGGAACGTACTTCCGCTGCTCCGGACAAAGTGATCATCCTTCGTTCTTCCTGGCAGACGGTCAATATCGGAGACATTGGACATACACCGGGCGTACTAACACTTTTGGAAAGACATATCCCCCAGGCCGAGGTGCGTCTGTGGCCATCCGACGTGGGCGATGGCGTGGAAGAAATGCTGGCCAAAAGATTTCCCAAAGTAAAAATTATTAAAACAGAAGAGGATCGGCAAAAAGCCATGCAGGAAGGGGATTTTATGCTGCATGGGTCTGGACCTTCACTTGTGGCGAGAAAGGATCTGGACCTTTGGCGAAAACAAACCGGCAAACCTTTTGGTATTTATGGCATTACTTTTCCTGGAGGTTATGTTTTTAAAGAGCAGGAAGGCAAGTTTGATCCACTGGATATTGAGCTCATGAACCAGGCAAAGTTCTGCTACTTCCGCGACTCTGTGTCCTTTGAATTTGCTAAAAAGAATGGGTTGACCTGCAAGGTTACCGGTTTTTCTCCCGACGGCGCATTTGCAGTAGATCTGCGGAATGATGCACCAGCAATCGCATTTTTAAAAGAACATAACCTGAAAGACGGGGAGTTTGTGTGCGTGATCCCGCAGTACCGTTTCACACCCTGGTGGGAGCTCAAAAGCAAAAATCGCCCTGTTGACAAAGCCAAAGAGGCGTACAACGATAAAATGAAAGAGCAGGACAACAAGCCAATCCGCGAGGCGATTATCGCCGTGGTACGGCAGACGACGAAAAAAGTCCTGATTGTTCCTGAAAACGAAACACAGGTGAGGATCGGAAAGGAGATGTTATACGATCCGCTGCCCGACGATGTGAAGAAAAAAGTGGTGTGGCGCGACACCTACTGGCTCACTGATGAGGCCATCAGTACCTATGTCCGCTCAGCCGGACTTTTCGGTATTGAAATGCATTCACCCATTATGTGCGTTGCCAATGGAATACCGGCAATTGTCTGCCGTTTTAGGGAACAAACCAGCAAAGGTTTCATGTGGCGGGATATCGGACTCGGTGAATGGTTTTTTGATCTGGACTCACCTGCCGATGTAGCACGGATCACGCCAGCGGTGCTCGATATGATCCGGAATCCTGAAAAGGCGCAGGCGAAAGTCAAAAAGGCCATGAATCTGGTCGATAGTATTTTCACAAAAACCATGGGTGTTCTGAAAGAAAATGTCTATAAATAAAAATAAAATCCACTCTTCAAAAAACTTATAAAAACCAACAACATGATGATCCAGACCAGCCGCCGCCATTTTCTACGTACTTCCAGCCTGGCCCTGGCCACCTTACTCAGCCAAAACCTGCTTGCAACTCCGGCAAAGAAAAAAGTAGTGATCCTTCGCTCATCTTGGCAAACCGTTAACATTGGCGACATCGGCCATACGCCGGGTGTACTCACCATTCTTGAGAAATACCTTCCCGATGCAGAGATCCGGCTCTGGCCGAGCAGTATTGGCAATGGCGTAAAAGAAATTCTTGAACAGCGGTTCCCCAAGGTTAAGATTGTAAACACCCCTGAGCTTATTAAACAAGCTTTTGCTGAGGGTGATTTCCTGCTTCACGGATCCGGACCTTTTCTTGTGGCGCGGGCGGATGTGAAGAAATGGCGTGAAGAAACCGGGAAACCTTATGGTATATACGGAATCACATTTCCAGGATTCTATGGCGCACCGACCGGTCAACAAATCGCCTCACTCAAAACCGATACGGAACTGCTGACAAATGCAGCCTTCACTTTTTTCAGGGATTCTCCGTCACTGGACTATGCCCGTGAAAATGGCGTGAAATGCCCGATCATGGAATTTGGTCCTGACGGAGCGTTTGCAGTTGACCTTCGAAATGACAAGCTGGCCGATGAATTTTTGAAAAAAAACGGGTTAACCCCGGGAAAATTTCTTTGTGTAATTCCCAGGCAACGCTACACGCCGTACTGGGAAGTCAAATCCAGGAACACACCATTAGATGCTTTTAAAGATGGTAAAAACAAGGAAATGCAGGAACATGATAATGCTCCCCTGCGAGAAGCAATGATGGCCGTGCTGGACAAAACGGATCTGAAGATACTGATCTGTCCGGAAGATGAGACACATGTTAAACTCGGGAAAGAAGCACTGCTTGACAAGCTGCCACAGAAATACCATAGTCGTGTGGTATGGCGTGACCGCTACTGGCTGACTGACGAAGCACTGAGTACCTACCTAAAATCCGCAGGACTATTTGGCCTTGAAATGCATTCTCCGATCATGTGCATTGGTCACGGCATACCTGCCATCGTTTGCCGTTTCAGCGAGCAGACTACCAAAGGTTTTATGTGGCATGACATCGGTCTGGACGACTGGCTTTTTGATATGGACAAGCCCGGCGAAGTAGCTCGGATTGTTCCAGCAGTCCTGGCTATGGCTCAAAATCCAGCCCAGGCTAAGCAAAAAGCATTACAGGCTAAAAAGATCGTTGAAGGTCGTCAAAAGGCAACGATGCAGATTTTAAAAAATACGTTGAAATAAGCAAAGGGCTTCGGTTTGTAATTTAAGTGACCGTTAAATCGATGCATGATAACCATAGGTATGAAATAAAAATCTAAAAGGAAGAATTTGTGTAAAGTTTCACGGACTGATTTCGATGTGGGAGGTGTGACATGACAAAGCTTGAAAAGCTAAACAATACCAACAAGTAAGGCTGCTTTCTTTTGCTTTTCGGCAAGACGATATCTTTCAAAAAAAATGCTTCCGGTTGTCAGAAGTAAAAGCCCAACTACAAACTGCAGGTATGAAAAATGCATAAGAACTTTTGCCCAGCTGAGCTGCCTGATAAAAAATTCTTTGTAAAGCAAAAGTCCTGCACTTCCCAGATATCCTATGCTTTCACAGATATAGACAAAATATCCGGCATTCGCTTTCACACGAAAGAGCGCAATCATGCGTTCAAAAACAACGCTTTGTAAAACGGTGTAGGAAAGAAACATCCCTAAGCCAATCAGTAACATCCAGTAAAAGCCATCAATTAATGATCTTTCAAACAAAAAAGTAGCCAGTCCGGTAATAAACATTCCGGATATCATAATCAGATTAGTCAGCCGAAAACCGATCAGATTATCTTTTACAAATGCCAGACTGCCAATTACAACCAATACGATGATGCCCGTGATCATTTCGGTTGTAGAAAGTACACTGCTTGCCCAGTTTGCATCCAGTTCATTCCATATTTCAATGGTAAAATTATCCCGGAAGTCCCGCCCGACAACCAGCAGCGCATAACAGATCACCAGACAGATTACAGGAAAGCCCAGCTGTTTCATGACAAGTTTTTTGTCGGCGCCACTCATCGGGCACCGCTCCGTTCTCAGCTCCATGTCCTGCTTCGAAGGTTGGGGAATTAACGAAAGCATCCAGACAAATATCAGAAAGGGAAGCATAAAAAGTAAGCCCATCAAAAAAGGCATCCAGAATTCTGAGACGTAGGGAAGCAATTTGTGAACTTCAATATAAATCGTTTTTAATATACCCGATGCCACCACCACACTGATGTTCAGCCCCATCGCCAGCATTTCGGTAAATCTTCTTCCTTCCAGAAAACTAAATACGATGCCATAAACCATCCCCAGCGGAAGGCCATTTATAAACAGAAAGATGAAATTATAAGGATACGGAACGATCCCAAAAAACAGCAGAGCTACCTCCGCCACGAGAATCAGTGAAATAATCAATTTAATTCTTGCAGACGGCTTCAATTCTGAAATTACTTTAATACCGGCAAATTTGGACAACGTGTAGCCTGCAACCTGTGAGATAATAAGGATTGTTTTATAACCGATATTCCATAAATCCAGCCCCTGATAAAGCCCGGCATTAAATGGTTTGCGAAACGCATACATACAAAAGTAAGTACCAAAAGACGCAACAACTGCCCAGGCAATAAACAGGGTATTCGACCGCAAAAGTGTTTCTTTCAATCGTATCATTTTTTTGCTTTAGCAGTGATTATTGGTCTGTCAAAAATGGCAAATGATTAGTTTCTTTTTTACTGAAAGGCCGAAGCTACGAGGAGTGCTTCCCGCAAAACCCTTAATGATTCCGTCAGTTCGGATCGGGTGATAATCAACGGAGGCGACAGTTGCAGCACATTTCCCTGTGAAACTTTAAAGCTCAAACCATTCTTCAGACATTCATACATCACAATTTCTGCCTGCTTTAATGCTTTATGTTTGGTCTCCCTGTCAAGAACCAGTTCGATTCCCCAAAGCAGGCCGACGCCACGAACATCGCCGATAAGCGGAAACTGGTCCATAAGCCGGTCCAGCTGTTCTTTCATAAACAAGGCATCGGCTTTCACTTTTTCCAATATTTTGTTCTCTTCGATATAATCGAACATCGCCAGCGCAGCTACACTTCCCAGCGGACTTTTCTCATGCGTAAAATGACCTAATGAAATACTTTGTGCAACATTGTAACCATCTCTTGCTACAATAGCAGCCATGGGCATGATGCCTCCACCCAGACCTTTTCCCAAACAAATGATGTCCGGTTCGATATCGTAAAGCTCAAAGGCAAACATGGTTCCCGTGCGTCCGAACGCGATTGGAATTTCATCTAAAATCAACAGTACCTGATGCCTGGTACAAATTTCACGCACTTTTTTCCAGTAAGCCTGTGAAGGAATCTGAACGTCTGTATTCCGGATTGTTTCTATTATAAATGCACCGATATCGCCCTCTTTTTCAATGACATATTCCAAATATTCGGCGTAGGCAATATCGCCGTTCTCTGCTGAAACAAAAGGGCCGCGGTAAGTCATCGGTGGCGGAATGCGTTCTACGCCTGGCATCATCGGCCCCATGTCTTTTCTGAAATCCAGTTCTCCTCCTGCAGAGATCGCATCCAGTGAAGCACCATGGAAAGAATCCCATAGCGATACGATTTTATGTTTTCCGGTAACTAACCGCGCCAGTTTAAGCGCCATACTGATGGCCGATGTGCCGCCGGGAGCAAAAAGAACACGATTGAGTTCACCCGGCAGCAAACTACCTAGTTTTTTGGCCAGTTCAATGGCCGGAATATTCGTATAGCGCCTTGGCGAAAAAGGCAGAATATCCAGCTGTTCCTTCACTTTTCCAATGATATAAGGATTACGATAACCGAGCTGATGCACGTTGTTTCCATGAAAATCCATATAACGCTTGCCTTGTATGTCTGTCAGATAAATCCCGTCACAGGACGCAAGTACATCCAGACATGGCGTTGAAAGCGCCTGGTGAAGGAAATGTTCAGCATCTTCTTCCAGATAAGATAACGTTGCCGGATCACTGATGACTTTATACCAGTTGTGCCGTGCAGACGATAAATTGATATCTCCTTCTGTTCTGTTGTGTTCTTCGGTCATTGGTGTCGTTATTTTATTGCTTCTAAATCAGAAATATCGATGGATGTTCTGTAAGTCAATTTATTATTTTACAAACAGCTTATCTGCAGGAATTAATTGCTTCGTTAGCCCGGGCCCTTTGTAAAATACATCAAGCCAGAAACCGCCTCCGTTGTTATAATATTCGACCCGAACCGGGTGTCGGCCAGCTGTCAGCTCCACCGATCCTGTTTCTTCCATTACACCGTGGTTGCCGTCATTATTAACGACTTCTTTTCCGTCAATAAATAATTTACTGCCATCATCTGAAGCCGTTGAAAATGTGTATTTACCGGCAATATCAATTTGTATAAAACCTTCATATTGAAGCGCAAAGCTGCTGTTATCTTTTGCCAGGAGGCCATTAATCTGATTAAGATCCATATTAAATTCCGGACTGATCCAGGATGTTACTTTTTTCATTTGAGAATAATCCGGGACCTTCTTTAAATCTTGCCCCAGGTAAAAAGTTGTTGTAAGGCCATTTCCCAGGCCTGGTTTTACGAGTCTAAAATAAGCAATGGATGCATGACTGGAATTTCCTTCTTCATCAAAAGATCTGGCCTTCACTACTGTTGTTTTACTGATCCTAAAAGGAGCCTTATAAATGGCAGAAGTACGATCAGGTTCTTTTCCGTCGGTGGTATATCGGGTTATACTTTTTCCCGCTTTTGTTTCAATTTTAACTGTTGCCGTTTCCGAAGTGTACAGGCCACCTGCCTGCTGATACAATTTTCTTTCGGGAAAAATAACGGGTGCTGTAATGATTTTTTCTCCCAGCCACAGATTTTCAGGTTCAGAAAATCCTTCAAAGGCCGGTTTTACTGCCCTGCCGATCCAGGCATATGGTGGTGTAATATTGAGTGCAAAAGCGATCGTAGAAGCCAGGTCGTAGGTGTAAACCTGCTGTTGTATTTTATAGCCTTTTTTGATATCCTTCCCAAAAAATATTCCGGCAATTTCGGCTTCCTGTGATGTGGCACCTCCGTGACCAAATCCAATTCCGCCATGATCTGACCAAATGATCACGAGTGTATTTTTCTCAATTCCCGCATCTTTAATGCCTGCCAGAATTTTACCGATCAGAGAATCCGTCTTCGCTACGGACTGGTAATATTCCTCAGATCCGTGCCCGCCGTGATGTCCCGCATGGTCTACATGATCAAAATGAACAAAGCCCAGCAAGGGCTTTTTATCTCTGATATACCGGATAAAATCAGTTGCTGTAGAATCTTCTGTGGAAAAACGCTTGTCATAACTGACTGCATTTTTCTGGAACAACCTACCAAATCCGTCCCAGTGATACACCGCTCCTATTTCGGCATCGGGCCTGGCTTTACGGATTACACTGAAAATCGTCGGAAAACGTCCGTCAGTCTCCTGCACAACCGGTGGTAGTGTATGGTCGTCAATCTCCCAGTCATTATTAATTACCCCATGCTGCTCAGGACCTGCACCCGATATCATCGACATCCAGTTCTGACTGCTGCTGGAAGTAAGCACCGTTCTGACATCCCATTTCACGCTGCCATGCGCTATCATGCTGTCGATAACGGGTGTATTTGCTTTGTGAATCCCGTCAGGACTAAGACCATCTACGCCTATTACAATCACATGCTCAATACCAACAGGCAGTTCCTGCGACGTTTTGGAACATGCTGATAGTAAAAAACAGCCCAATGACAATGCGGAAATGATTTTGACAATCATAAAATACTATTTAGATCAGGTTATTATTTTTACGTAAGAAGTTTACAATCAAATAACATTCTGACTGTAAACCCCTTATCAATACTTTTGATTAATTTACTACTAATCAAGCGCTTATTTCTACATATCCCACCAAACGCGGGATTTAAGATCATCCGCACCCAGCCAGCTTACGGCCTGCCTGTAATTGGCTTCATTAATGCGAAGCTCATCAGCCGGATAAAACATCCTTCTGGGCACATAGCCCGGTCCAACAGGACCAACAGGGATGGCAGGAAAACCGGTCCTTCTCCACTCCGACCATGCCTCAAAACCAACCTGATAAAGAGAAATCCATTTTTGCAAAGCGATTTTTTCAAGTTTTTTAGCCGGAGTTCCTGTATAGGCAACTGCATCCTGCTTAAAGTAACTTTCATCTGCTGAGATATTTGCAGGTGTAAGTTTTAAATAGGACGTTGCGTAATTGGCAGGAATTCTGGATGCATAATACTTAAACTGGTCTTTGATGCCGTTTAAGTAATAGTTTTCAGCAGCAGCAGACCCTCCGGATATATATCCTTTCTCAGCAGCCTCTGCCAAAGTGAACTGTACTTCCGAATAACTTAAAATAATACCTTGTCCGCCTTTGGAAGAAGCCAGGTCCGGGCTATACTGAATGGACATCCAAAGCATTCCTGAGGGCGATGTTATATTTGCATTCGGAAACATGCCGATTCCGTTCAGGTCACCATTGTAGACAAATTTGGAAGGGTCAGGACGATTGCCGCTGGCATCCACTTCACTGCTCGAAGGGGTGGGCAATGCATAAACCTGCAACCGTTTATCGTTCATTGCTTTCAGATAATCCACAAGTTGTTTGGAAACTTTGGTATTCGTACCGCCATTTCCCGACCGGTAGAACGGAGATTCATTGGCGGTGATATCTGCAAGATACTGTAAAGCGGCCTGATCTGCATGGGATGTAAAAAGTGGATACATTACAGGATCGGCCAATATTTTTTTCATCTCAACAGAAGGATCCACTCTTTTAGACTGACGAAGCAGCAACCGAAGGCGCAGCCCGTTGGCCAGCTTTTTCCAGTTAGCCGTATTTCCGCTGTAAAGAATATCTCCTGTTACGGTTTCATTTCCCGCGCCAAGAAGCGTATTGGCTTCCGCCAGATCGGCAAGCAAACCTGCATAAACTGCCTCCTGTGTTTCGTATGCCGGAGAACTTATTCCGGTAAGCTTTGCATTGGCAGCCTGCCTGAAAGGAATGGGCCCGTAAATGTCTGTCATACTTTGAAACATCCATGAACGTAGTACAAGGGCAACGCCTTTGTAATTTTTCAGATTCTGTTTTTCAGATATGTCAATCACCTCGTTCAGGTCACGGATGTAATCGTAGTAATTCCACAGGAAATATCCTGTTGCATCGTTTCTGGACCAGTTACTGAAATTACTGGCAAAATCAGATGCAAGCAAATTGGCCACAACACCGCCACGGTCATAAGCACTTGAATAGCTCCGGTTCACCGCGGACCGTATGGCATTGGGCAGCAGCAGGCCAACGTTGTTGAGCTTATCCGGCGAGTTAGGGTTGGTATTTATTTTATCAAAGTCGTTGGTACAGCCTATGCTCAAAAGCAGCGCCAGAAATGATATATAACTTAACTTTTTCATGATTGCACGTTTTGTCGTTTAAAAATTCAAATTCAAACTGATACCCATTTCTCTTGTAGAAGGTGTGCTCATGTTTTCAAATCCCGGAATTAAACCACCGCCGTCGGTTGCAGTAGTAACCTCCGGATCAAAATGCCTGTTACTTTTCGGCGTGATCAGAAACAGGTTTCTTCCCGTCACAGCTATTCTTACATTTTTGATAAACTTACCGTTTGCGAGCCACGTTGAAGGCAACGAATAACCAATTGAGATTTCACGCAGTTTGAAATAAGTAGAGCTGAACAACTGTGCTTCTGAAATATGGTCCAGTGGTTTTTTGATAAAATCCCTTGCTTTGGTTCCGTAAACACCGCTGCTGTAAGTTCCGTCTGTACTGGTATTGTTTGGCTGATAGGATCCGTCGGCCATTTGTGCCGCACCCGGAATAAAATAAGGCGCATCGTATTCTGTGCCCGGCGCACGTGCTCCGCGGCCCAGTGCACTTTCTTCCAGCTGACCGGCTCCGGTAGCTTTGTTATAGAAACGGGAAACAAACTTTCCTCCGAATTGCCCGCCGAACATAAAGTTCAGACTCAATCCTTTGTAAATTAACTGGTTATAAATCCCGCCGATCCATTCCGGATGATAGTTCCCTAGATAAATATCTTCGCTGGTTCCGCGGGGATAGGAATCATTGAAAATAATGATCTCGCCTTTCATCGGCCCTTCGGCAGTTACCCGCTGATAACCCGGCCCCCAGATGGCACCCATTTTCTGACCAACTCTTGCCTGGATGGAAGCATCTTCTCCCGGAGCCGCCTGTACAATTTTACCGTCACCCGGCAAAGATTCAAGATAACCCACGTTGCGTGACCAGTTCAGTGTAACATTCCATTTAAAATCTGCGGTTTTTACCGGCACTATGTTTACTACTACTTCAACACCTTTATTTCTAATCTCACCGGCGTTGATCTGTCTGCTGCCGGCACCGGAACTTTGTACGGTCGGAAGGCTGATAATCTGATTTTTGGAAAGTGCATTGTAATAAGTTACATCAAATCCCACCCGGTTATCAAAAAAGCTGAAAGCCGTCCCAAATTCATAGGTTGTAATAATTTCAGGTTTTAAATTGGCATTCAGCAGGCTCCCGGTTCCAACCAGCGCATAATTACTACCCCATGGAGAGGCATAGCTATAGGTGTTTTTCAATGCATAAGGACCGGTGTCATTTCCCACTTTTGCCCAGCTTGCTCTCAGCTGTGCCTGACTGATTACCTCAGGCAATCCGAAGATACTTTTCAGGTTTCCGTTCACACCCACCGAAGGATAGAAGTATGAATTATTACCAGCCGGAAGCGTACTCGACCAATCATTTCTGACTGTAACGTCCACATATACGTAGTCCTTATAATTTAAATTTGCCGTTCCGTAAAGACTATTGATTCGTTTCTGGAACCTGCCCGATCCGCCTGTCAGGGCTGTACCGTTGTTACTGATACTGTAAACACCCGGGATCAGTAGTTGCGGTGCAGCCACATTTTCACTATGTCCGGAGTTATCAAAACGGTTACCGCCGGCAGAAATATTATATCCAAAATCGCCATTTCTAAGCGTATTGTTGTAAGTCAGCAGGAAATCTGCATTACGCTCCTCATTCTTGATCTGAACAATTTCATAACGTCCGCTTTCATTATCAACCGTGCTGACTGCCCATTGCATCGGCCTGAAATCGTTGTAGAAGTCATCTGCAAACCTTGCTTTCAGTTTTAAATGATCGTTGAAAGCATATTCCAGTGCAATGTTTCCGTATACACGGTCTTTGTTTTGACCTTTTGTATTCTCATACTGCAAAAAGAAAGGGTTGTTATGGTTTTCTCCATAGTTATACTGGTATTGCCGGATACCTTCCAGACCGGGCTGCCAGTATTTTTTCAGGCTGTTCATATTGACATTGCGCCCCATCCAGGTGAAGAAGTACATAAAAGTGTTACGGCCATATCCATTGTCAGGACGGTTATCACTTTCCTGTTTTACATAGTTGATGTTGATCGATGAAGTAAGTCTTTTAGTCAGTTTGTAGCTGCTGTTCAGATTCACCTGGTAGCGGTCCAGGTTGTTATTCGGTATAACTCCTTTTTCATTTAGAGAAGTAAGTGAAAGTCTGTAATCTCCATTTTCATTGCCACCTGAAAAAGCCAGGTTGTTGTAGTATTTTTTTCCGGTTGTAAAAAAATCTTTGATATTGTTTGGCTGCGATACCCAGGGAGTCTGAATGACCTCACCGCGGTTGTTAACAGCCACATCACCACCTCTGAAACCATTGGTTGTTGGAGAATCGAATTGTGCTCTTGTCGTACCGATGTCCATCCGTGGCCCCCAGCTTTCATCGTAATCGTCATTGTTACCATTCGGGTAAGCCGACCAGCCCGCTCCGAAATTGGATCCTTCGTACTGTCCGTTATTTCCCTGTCCGAACTGGTTTTGGAATTTAGGTAACCTACCGACCTTGGTTCCGAAAACATAGGAATTAAAACTTACTCCCACGCCTTTACGGTTGCTTCCTTTCTTTGTAGTGATCACAACCGCTCCGCGGGCAGCCCGCGATCCGTACAATGCAGCCGCAGCAGGCCCTTTCAGAACATTGACAGATTCAATGTCGGCCGGATTAATCTCCGAAGCACTGTTACCATAATCGGCAGATCCACTGTTATTTGTACCGTCATTGCCAACCGGAACTCCGTCGATGATAAAAAGCGGCTGGCTTTGCAGCGAAAGTGAAGATTCACCCCGGATCACGATCCTGGCCGAAGAGCCTACTCCACCCGCTCCGCTGATGTTTACACCTGCGATTTTCCCCGACAGGTTATTGACAAAATTACTTGCAGGTGATTCATTGATCACATCACCCTTGATCTGCTGCGTAGCATATCCCAGTGTTTTTTTCTCTCTGCTGATCCCCAGGGCAGTCACGACTACCTCATTGAGAACATTGGTATCTTCGAACAGTGTAACGGATATTTCGTTACGGATTCCCACAACGACTTGCTGTGTTTGATAACCTATAAATGAAAACACCAGCACATCAGCATCCGAATTTACGCCGATCGCAAATTCTCCATTCGAATTGGTTGAGGTACCCGTCTGCGTATTTTTTACAATAACATTTACCCCCGCAAGTACCTGGCCCTTGCTATCGGTCACTTTTCCTTTTACTTCAGCTACGTTTTCTTTAGCATTGTCTGAATTAATCCGGCCTAACGACAGACCATTATACGCAGTATTGCTGGCTGTATGATTGCGTGCCGTTTGGTTTCCGGATGAAATATGATTCATCTCATTTCCGGCAAGAAGCGCCTGATTGGAAGCGACTATTATTCCTATGGAAAATAGTCCGTACCTCATCAGCAAAATGGGCTTGGTAGACGTGGGTTTCATAATGTATTGGATTTATAATGTTCTATTTTGGAACCGAATAGAAAAAAAGGCAGTTCTCTTCCCACAGGACACCGGTCCGCTTATCCGGCGGAAACCATCTATCCAACTTATCTGTCTGCCTTATATCTGAATTGGTGTAATTTATATTGAATAAGTACCTGCTATTACTTCATCGCAAAGTCCAAAAGAAAGCGTCATCCCGTTACCGCCGAGTCCGTTTATGATCGTCACGCCCGGTGCCGGCTGCAAAACAATTTCCGTATTGCCGTTTGTAAGTTTAGGATAGATGCCATGCCAGGTTTGAAATACCTTTGGTGATTTAAATTGTGCAAAAGTTTCCAGGTAATCCAGTATCATTTTATTAATAAATTCCCTGTCGAACGGATCAAAAGTAAGTGCATATTCATGCGAATCGCCCACAGTAATCTCTCCCAGTCCGTTTTGGGAAGCCATCACATGAATTCCCCATTTGAGATATTCACTGTAATCCTGTTCATATCTTTCTTTTAATCCGTCAAGAGCCGGTGCCGCTTTGAAACCGTGATAATGTATCAGTGAAAGCCCGCCGCACAATGCCGGTCCGATTTTCCAGTTATCCGGCTGCGCTTCCAGACGGAGCATCTGCAGCTTGCATTTGGTGATCGGAGCGGCTGAGAACTGTTCAGGAAACAGGGTTTCAAAATCCTGCCCGCTGCATACAAAGATTTCATCGGCTGACCATTTTTTACCACCACCGTAAACATACGGATGCTCAATCTGGCTGATGGCTGTATTCCAGATAAAATTTACCCCATACTTTTCGGTCAGGTAGGCAGGAATGGCAGCAATGGCTTCCCTTGGATCCACAATCATTTCATCCTGTGAAAACAAAGATCCCAAAAGCCCGTCTGCATTCACAGCGGCAGACTTCTCCTGCGTTTGCTGAGAGGTTAGCAAACTTACCGGCCGGTAACCGCTTATCTCCACAAACTGCCTTATTACTTCCAGCTCATCCTGTTGGTAGGCCATGTGCAGGCTTCCTCCTTCGTGAAACCAGCATTTTGATCCGGTTAGTACTTCTTTCCAGATACTCTTTGCATGTAATGCCCTGTTATACAAATTACCTTCCGGCTGGCCGATTGGCCATACCATACCAAAGTTGCGGATTGAAGCGCCAACAGCTTTTTCAGACCGTTCGATTACAGTTACCTGATAACCTCTGCAGGCAAGTGCTCTGGCGGTCGCCAAACCTACAATACCAGCGCCGATAACAATGGCAGATTTGCCCATAAGAAACCTGTTTTATGTTTACAGTTATTTACTTTCCGGTTCAGTACCGTTTGAAGAGACGATCTGAATCACCTCTGAAATATTATCAACAACATGCGTTGGATGATAAGGCAATAATTCAGCGCGGGTGAATGCACCGGTTGTTATTCCTATCACATATTTACAACGTGCGTTGATACCCTCATTTATATAAACTTCTGTATCACCTACCTTGGCAACTTTACCCGGGGAATCAATGTGCAGATCCAGCATTATTTTATTAATCATGTCAGCAGCAGGACGACCGCTGGAAACCTCATCACTGGCAACCAGCAAATCGATTTTATTTTCCCAGCCAAGCCTTCCGATGATCACATCGGCAATATTTCGCGAAAATCCCGTATTCAGGGCTATTTTTATACCATTGTCTCTCAGTGTTCTGAAAGTGTGCTCCACATCCGGCAAAGGTTCAATTTCATTGGTCGTACTATAGAAACTGATCATCTTCCTCACAAACTCACTATGAATAGCGGACACAAGGCCAGCTGTTATTTTTTCTGTTTCCGCCTCCACATCCAGCAGCATCATACGGATTGCCAGGGGTTTTTCATATCCCATAATCGGATTTACCTGTTCAACCGCAACGCGATACCCATGCGCCTGCATAGCCTGCTGAAAAGCAATCGCAACATAATTTTTGTCTCTGACGGTTGTACCGGCCATGTCAAAAACAACAAGTTCAATTGGCATTTTATATACTTAAAGGTGTACTTATACTAAACTATTGGTAAAGTTAAAAATACCTGTACATTTTCAAAGGGAAACATAAAGTATAATAATACTTAACTCCAAACTAACTATTATATGTTTACAGGCAAGATTAATATAGTGTCTGTCAGCGCAACTAAATCAAATATATACTTAATGACATTAAGAAAAACTATATTTTATCTAAACCCTGGTATTTATGTTCACAAAACTAAACACGGAAAAGGTAAATCACATTATGTAAATGTTAATTAATACTTAACTATTGAAATAAGTGAGTGATATTTGAAGAATGCAGCGAACCAGCTATCCATTTTGCAGATAGCCGCATGCAGGAGCGGTACATTTAATTCGGCAAAAAGACTGATATCAGAAGCTTTAAATAGTTTCGTTGAAAAAATAAATTACCAGCAGCAGCACTTCTTCTCCATCAATACATTTTGGATTATGCAGCTCATTGGCATCAAAAAACATCGAATCGCCCTGGTGGAGAATATATTTATTTTTACCCACTGTATATTCCACCGAACCCTGCAGGACATACTTAAATTCGTAGGCGTTGGTCTTAACCATCGGTCTGCGCGCGTCTTTTTCCAGACGAAGCAATACCACATCAATATGATTATCCTTGAATTGTTTACTAAAAATCCGGTGATAGTAAAATCCCTTCGCATTTTCCTTGGTAAAAGGCTGATAGTCTTCTTTCCGGCGAATCAGTACATTGTCGCCGGGCACTTTTGAAATGATATCTCTGAAAAATTCATTCAAATCAATGTCCAAAGCCTGTATCAGACCCAGCATTACCGGTAAAGACGGGATTGTACGGCTGTTTTCAATTTGTGAGACAAGACTTTTGGTCACACCTGCATCATTTGCAATCTCCTGAAGGGTAACTCCTTTGTTTTTCCTGATTTCCTTCAGCTTATTGCTAATCTGAAAAAGAATATCTTCCTGCATACGGATTAAATCTACAATTAAGATTTATTAAACTAAATTGACTTACAAGGTAAATTTAATTTAACAAATCTAACAACCTTGGATATTACCCGGTATAAACTATACATAAGAAAATACCTGAAATTTTAAACGCATACCATTGAGTAACAGTAATGCCTCATAAGCTATGCTTTAAAATTACACCTGGTATCTAAGGCTTTCTTTTGTTTAAGTTTAATACCGCCAGGATCTTTTTAAAAATCTCTGTATTTTCATAAACGCCCCGAAAATCCATAGAATGGGGACCGTATGCAAAAACAGGGACCATTACTCCTGTATGATCATTGGTACTAAAGTGTCCGTCGACATAACCTTTTACGATATTCCCATCCAGCAGAGATAATCCGCCCGTTTCATGATCTGCCGTGACAATAACCAATGTTTGTCCGTTTGCATCTGCGAATTTCAAAGCCTCTCCTATAAGCCTGTCAAAGTCAAGCATTTCAGTTACTACATAGGATACATTGTTTGCATGCCCACCGTAATCTATCTGCGCTCCTTCTGCCATAATGAAAAATCCATCCTTGTTTTCCTCTAAGGATTCATATGTTTTCCTGAAAGACCGTGTTAAAAAATCACCTCTCCCTTTTTGAACAGAACTTGTTTTGTCTTCATTTAATAATACAAAAGGAGGAATCATTCCGGCAAGGTCCGTCCAGTTGTTCGAGTACCTAACCCCTTTCAGCCGCAGCGAATCGCTTATTTTTTCTTCATTAAAAATTTTAGAACCGCCACCAATAAGAATATCAACAGGCGATTTCAGATAGTCGTGCGCAATTTGTTTTTCATAATCCCTGTAAGGCTGATGAGCATAAAATGCTGCCGGAGTGGCATCCAAAATATTACCCGCAGAAATCAGCCCGGTCTTTATACCCAGCGGATTTAGTTTTTCAGGTAAATTAGCAATGACATTTAGATTACTGTCTACGCCAATGGCCCTGTTTCTGGTTTTTTTTCCGGTAGCCATTGCCGTTGCGCCCGCGGCTGAATCAGTAATATAACTGTCGGAAGCACTCGTTTTGGAAAAACCGATGTTTAGGAATTTCGTTAGATTCAGGTCTCCCCTGTTGGCCGTTACGCCCGAATATATCTGTGTAAGCCCCATCCCGTCACCAATCAGCAGAATGACATTACGGACACGCCCGCTACTGTCATTGTTTCTGTAGGTTGGTTTATACGTAGGGTAAGGCTCATTTTCTTTGTATTCAGAAGCTGGCCTGCTGCGCAGATAGGTGCCCAATTCTTCGACCTTGTCTGTATTGAGATAATCAATACCCAGATTCATAAACATCTTCCAGGAATTGATGTAGTCCGGCGTAGCCCAAAGTCTTAACTTTTTACCGGCAGCATGGGTCTGTGAAACGACTTTTTCGATCGCTGATTTATCATCTTTGGTTAATACACCTTTTCCATTCCAACTGCTGTAAGTGTCAAAAGACTGACTGATGAGTCCTACTTTTGAAAGCTGGACAGCCGTATAGCCAACTCCGGGCCGGCCATCAAAATAAATAAAATCAGGATATTTGTCAAATTCTGCGGGAGGCGGCGTATTTCCACTGAGCACAATTTTGACAGGCCCGTTTGGTGCCAATATGGATTCGAATGCCCGAAGCTCTCTTATCAAAACTGCAATTGTTTCCTTTCCCGGTGTTTTCAGATCAATCAATAACTGTAAGGAATCGGTTGTATTACCATATACCATACCTTTATTTTTGCTCATCTGCGAGAATAATGGGTTTAAATAAAGCGATTTCAAAGTGCGCTCTGAGCGAATATCCGTCTTATTATGTGCCACAAACAATGAGTCATTACGCAGGAAAATATCTGCTTCCACAGATCCGAATTGCTGATTGTATGCAGACCAAAAAGGAAATTTCTGCTCGTAGTCGTTGTGCGAATGCGCTTGTGCGGTGGTATAAGTCCGGGGAGTCTGGCCAAAGGAATAAAACGAAGCGAAAACGCTAAAAAAAACAATTTGATAGATTATTTTTATCATGAAACGATTAGTCAACGTAAATAAAAAAATTCAGCTCTGCTGCCAAAGCGGAGCTACCCTGCATTTATGATAGCAGTAAAGACCGGTTTTGTGGCCGGTCTTTACTGCTGTTAATTTTTTAGAAACAAAAATTATTACCAGCCAGGTGTTTGCTTGTATGCACCGTTGGACCTGGAAATCTCATCCGGGCTGATAGGCCAGGCCATATGTTTTGAAGGATCAAAACTACGTGCGGGCCAGATTTGCTGAACGGTGTAAGCGGAAGCCGGATCGGTTTTGCTTGCATGTATACGGCCATGTAAGGGTGCATTGATTTTGGCATAATCACCCCATCTTTTCAAATCCTGCAAACGGTCAGTCCATTCACAGGCCAGTTCTACACGGCGTTCGTGTTTCAGATCTGCAAGCGTTGGAACTGCAATTGGGGCAAGACCGACACGCGCTCTGACTTCATTTAACGGAGCAGCCGCCTCTGCATTTTTACCCTGAGCAATGAGTGCTTCAGCTTTTAAAAGCAGTACTTCTGCATAACGCATCAGGGAAAGATTCAGCTTCGTGGTTGGATAATCACCATTCTGGTTAATCATCGTATTGGTGCTGGCATTTTCATTACTTCCATAGCTGTAAGGTTCCATGTATTTATTGATTTGAAAACCAGACAAGCTATTGGTTGAAAAGTAGGAACGTTCTTTTCCAAAATAAGTAAATTTGTCTCCGAATTTTAAAATAGTAACTTCCCGTCGCGGATCGTTTGCTTCGTATTCCTGATACAGCTCTTCTGTTGGCTGAAAATATCCCCATCCATTAAAAACACCCCATCCTTTGTTTTCCAGAATAACCCCTACGAACTCCGAACCGCCCTGCAAACCAGAGGTAACTGACCAGATGTATTCACTGCCAAAATTATTTTCAATCTTGAACACACCCTGGTAATTGGCACGTGCAGTACCTTTTCCGGTTATCAGCGCACGCTTGCCCTCCGTTTTTATCTTGTCGGCAAGTGCAGGAACCATGGCCCATTTACCTGGATCGTACTGCGCCCAGTAAGCGTAGGTTTTTGCCATATATCCCCAGGCGGCAGCCTTGTGTGCACGTCCCTGATTGGCCACACCATAACTTTCAAATAATGGCAGCAGATCGGCTGCTTTTTGTAAATCAGAAATAATCTGTGCATAGTTATCTGTTACGGATGCCAGCTGAGGCGGAATCCGCTTGCCATACTCCGGGTTTTCCGGACCATCGAATGGAACTCCCTGATTCTTATGTCCCCACAGATAGGCGATCCAGAAGTGGGCAAACCCGCGTATAAAATATGCTTCTCCCAATGCTGTATTTTTTACCGTTTCAGATACACCGGTCGCATTCGGGATACCTTCAATAACCTGGTTTGCTTTATTTATCATCCAGTATACATCGTTCCACCCGCCTGTCATGCCGCCTTCGCGACCTGTTACATTAAAGTTTTTGATGTTATCACTTTCAGCCCGTACACGGCCCGTTACCAGATCATCGCTCGCATTTTGCATCCAGAAAAGGTTTCTGCCCCACGTTGACTCATAACGCATGGGTACATACATCGCTGCAACAGCCTTTTGTACATCGTCTTCGCTCTTCCAGAAAAACGCCGTTGTTGGTTCTCCGTTTGGTTTGGTATCTACCCATGTTTCATTGCAGCTCGTAGCTACAGTGAGCATAGCAACCAGAGATAACTTATATAAAATATTGAATTTCATTTTTGAAAGTATTAAGCTTATCAATTAGAATTTAAGTCTCAGCCCGGCTGAATAAGTTCGTGAAACAGGAAACTGGCCTCCATCGAGTCCGATACCACCCACTTCCGGATCCATACCTGAGTATTTGGTAAAGGTCAAAAGATTATCTGCGCTGACGTAAACCCGCAGGTTTTCGATCCCTTTCAACTTTTTGAAAGTATAACCAATCATCAGGTTTTTCACACGCAGGTAGTTTCCGTTTTCCAGGTACCAGTCTGAGTTGGTTGCGAAGTTCCGGTTAGGGTCATTTGCCCGAATGCGGGGAATGCCCGAGCCTGTATTGGTTTCCGACCAGGCGTCCAGGATCTGGTCCCAACGGTTATAACCTTGCTCGGCACCATTTAAAGTTGACTGCTTGAATGCATGAAACAGTTTCACTCCACCAACACCTTGCAAAAACACACTGGCGTCAAAATTTTTCCAGGCTACATTGGCTGTAAAACCATAGGTAATTTTCGGGAAAGCACTGCCCATAAAAACGCGGTCACTGTCATCGATTTTACCATCTTTATTTTCATCGATAAATTTCAGATCGCCTGCTTTTGCATTCGGTTGGATACGGTTCCCATTTTCAGCAACATATGCCTCTGCCTCTGCATTGCTCTGAAATATTCCGGCGTTTTTTATCAGCCAGTAAGAATAATAGGGCTGCCCGACTACTGATCGGTATGGGTTCAAAATTCCCCTCCACGAATCGCCATGTGACCAGAATGAACCCGAATTTCCATCTATATAGTCTACCTTGTTTTTCAGCGTTGCCAGGTTACCATTTACTTCGTAGCTAAAGTCATTAATTCGTTCGCGCCATGAAGCTGAGAATTCCCATCCGGTGTTTCTGATTTTACCCTGATTAATGTAAGGAGCTCCGTAACCAAATGTGTTAGGCCAGCCGGTATCCTGCTGCTTGATCAGGTCATAAGTCAGTTTATCAAAATAATCCACTGTAAATGAAAGTCTTTCTTTCAGTATACTTACATCCAGACCAATATCGGTCTGCTGCGAAGTTTCCCAGGATAACTCAGGATTAAACCGGCTATTTACATAAAGTGCATTGCTGATTGGGGCACTGTTGCCAATTTGGTAAGTGCTGTTCGAACTTAATCTCGGGTAACCATAGTAGGTACTGATCGAACCGATGTTTCCGATTCTGCCCCAGCTTGCCCGGAGTTTTAATAAATCAATTGCCGAACTGTTCAGGAATGGTTCTGAACTAATTTTCCATGCGCCAGTAATACCAGGAAAGCCTTTTCCACGGTAACCGTTTGCCAGTCGGCCCGCGATGTCAAAACGGTAGCTTCCGGTAACGAAATAGCGGTCGGCCCAACTGTAAGACAAACGCCCGACGTAGGAGGCGTTTTTATCTTTCCATTCGTAATCGCTTGGACGGTCCTGATCAAAAATTGTTGCATTTACAAAGAAATTAGCCCATTCCGATTCGTTTTCAAAACCTCTGGCGCCCGTCCCGAAACCGCGCGCACCATTTTCCTGAGCGGTGCTTGAAAGCATCGCTCCGATACTGTTCTTACCGAGAACTTTATTGTAACTCAAAGTATTTTCCCAGATCCAGTGGTAATTGCGGTCGGTAGAATATGCCAGACTATTCTGGTTATTGGGTTTGCCGGGTTCCGTCCTTTTCGGATCAAATTTTTTCCAAAGCGAATTCCCCTGGCGATAGGTAAAACGGGTAAAAAAGGTCAGATCCGGAATAATATCCGAATAACTGAATTCTGATACGGACTGAACCTGGTTTGACTTGTTGTATGGATTGTTACGTAACAGGGTTCCAACCGGACTGATCGCATCACCGTGGATCCCCAGATACTTACTATCACGCGGGCCTACACCGCCAAAGCTTCCATCCTCATAATAAGCAGCGGCAGATCTTGGCATATAAATTGCCGAAAGGATTGTACCGCTATAACCGCTGGAGGTTTCCGTTCCCCGGTTATCGTTGTTGTTCCAAAATACATCCTGCCTGAATTTAAGATGCTTATTAAACTGATAATTCGCATTCAGTCTGAGCGACAAGTTTTGGCTGTAGGTATTCAGCAATGTTCCCTCTTCTTTTTCGTAACGTCCCTGAATCAGCGTGGAGAATTTATCTGTTCCAGAATTGATGCTCACATTGTGCCGCTGAATGATTCCGGTTCTGAAAATTTCATTTATCCAGTTCGTTCGGGTTACCTGTGCATATGGATTTTTAGCTGCATCCCAGCCATCCAGAGGTGAAAGTCCGGCATTGGTATACGCCAGGTTAGAAATCCGTGCTTCATCCTGTGCATTTAGTGACTGAGGAAGCCGCCATGCCTGTTTGGCACCAACGAAACCGCTGTATTCAATACTTGGTTTTCCCTGTGCTGCCTGACGTGTT
>Ga0265797_10002734_pt1 | contig 29178 bp, 30 predicted proteins | sample P2T30metagenome_FD_192433 | JGI IMG/M metagenome (GOLD analysis project Ga0265797, IMG submission 192433) | Plant litter microbial communities from East Loma Ridge, Irvine, California - P2 T30 | ecosystem: Environmental > Terrestrial > Plant litter > Unclassified | place: USA: California...
TCCCCCATCACCGATACTTGATGACCTTTCTCGTTCAGATCATCCTGATTGACACAGATGCCATCAGCCCACAGCTTACGGCGCCTGTGAGGAAGTTGAAGACGTCGTAGTACGTTGGACAGGCTAGTCGTTATATTGATAATACGACCATCGCATATGATCTTCTTGTTCTTTTTGCTCTTTCCCCATACGTACGATATAGCTTCGAATTTTGTTTTTAACACAGACCCTGTCTGTAAACTACATCTAAGTGGATCGGCGCCACTGCCACGGTGAAGAGTAAGGTAGCGGAGGGATCCATCGCAAGGCAGCTCGTTGTGTTGATATAGCTGACTGTGGGAGCCGGTAGTTTTGTGGGAGTTACGTGTCATGGTGGATGCAGCGCTGACGCTGCTAGCAGATAGTGAGGCAAAGACGTCTGGAGTTCAAAAGCGACACAGTCGCACAGAGAATGAATGAAGGAGACAAGTCCTGAGATCTGAATGGAGAAAGAGATGGGCGAGTAGGCAAAAAGCGGGGAAGATGATCTCCGGCCACCGGTGTCATGGCCTAGCCTCATATCGTGATAGCGAAAGGTACCTACAGGTCTTTACTTGCTACTGCAGAGCTCCAGCCCAAATTCTCATTAGTAAATTGTGTAAGGATTTGTCCCACCCATGAGTTCGTGGTTGTAGTGCCATGGAAACTATCAATCTGATAGCTACTACTTCCTCGCCATATCCTGTGCCACAATCGTTTTCACGTACCCAGCTACCCTCTCTGCGACTGGCACTCCATGGCGAATACAGAAACCGTGAGGCCATCCCTCTCTCTCGTCAATTTCCATGATAGGTTTCCAATTCTCGCCCTGCCCTTCAATCTCATCGACACCATCTCCACGGCTGAATCTTCCACGGCTGTGAATTAGTGCATCCCTAGTCGCATCCGCGACCCAATGATCCTCGCGCGCAAACAAGAAGCGTAAGATTGGCCGGGGATGCGGATGCTTGGTCGCGGGTTCGGAGGCGGCGGCGCCCCAGATTTCTTCGTCCCAGATGTCGGTGTCAATCTGAAACATTTCGTCGCGCGCCATATGTAGTGCTTGGTGAATACCATGGGGTGATTTAACGAAAGCCGCAGTTGTTTGCGCCGCGTCGGAGGGAAAATCCATAAACTTTGCTATCAAGTTCGCAATGAGGGAAATGGGAAGCAGAAAAGTTAAGAAGTTGACGAAGAGCGCTGCGAATGTTGCGAAGTTCGAGTTCTTCAGGAATGGCTGCGTAAGATCGTTAGTGTATGTTGACAGGAGCAGTGTGAAGAGGCGCCTTCAAATACTTGTTGGGCCATCTTCACATGAATGGTGGAAACCACTTACAGAAGCTTTCATCCCACTCTCGCTTCTCGCAATATCGACAACCGTAGGAAACAGCCCGATTGCACCCACAACCCTCGTCTCGAAATCCTCGCCCGCCATTCCATGTGCCCTCAACCTACGTATAATCTCCAAAGAGATGTACGCACCCACCGAATGACCCACAAGAATGACCCTGACATCCTTGGCTCCCTGCTCTTTAACTTCTTCTACCAAATCCGCCAATTCGTCTTCAGAATGCCTGATCTGGTCTTGCAGTCCATATGGGGGCTGTTTCCGCCATTTCATCGTTTTGATCTCAGCATTGTTCATTTCGAAACCAGACAGACTTCTTCCGTAGACTTGAAATTCAACATCGCGATCAGATGCTGTGTTGTGACTCAACAGACCGTACAAATGTGTCAAGAAAGTGCGGTAGTATTCCACGAGACCAGGATTTCCGGTGACAAAGTAGATGAGGTAGGTTCTGGACGTGGTCTTCTTTCCCGGCTCCGGGGGTGTGCGGAGATGTATCTGTGAAGCAGGGGTAACGGAAGACATTTTGGTGACTGCGTTTACGTTGAATTGAGATTGTAGAGTTGCAGAAGGGGTTGCAGAGCGATTTTATGAAGCGCGACTTTTGATATCTCGGTTGCGCTAGGTTCAACCTGGGTTCATGCATGGTAGCGCTATTCTTTCTGTGGTATAGCGCGCCCTGTCGGCATCTAGAACGTTGGACATCTCTGACCGACAGAGATCTACCTGTTGCCGTGATTAAGAAGACGTGGCTCCCAGCCAACGGTGATTCTTCCTGATACTGAATGCAGCAATTGGGAATCTCGAATCGATATGGTCTATGTACTGATCGGGTATCATTATAACCTTCTGCATCATCGCCGTCTGACTGTCACGCTCATCAATTGTCAACTTTGCACCTTAGTCCTGCTTCAAGAACAATTCCAGCACTCCAACCATCCTCTCTTTCCTAGCTGCCTTGTCCTTCTCCTTTCCCCCGTCCTTCCATTTGACCAAGCATTCCGCAAAGACGACAGCATAGTTCCTCACAATAAGCTGTCGAATAGCGACTTCCGGCACCTTGCTTAGTGTCTTCCTTCTAACCTTTGCTTGGGGGCTGGACGGAAGGCTCATGTCTACGCTTGCTCTCTTGCTGCTATCCTCTGGGCGCGGTTTTGACACCTCGGTGATCTGATTCGCGATATTCTGGAGGAAGGATAGTATGAGGAGGAAGGTAGCGTTGTGGTTGGGCGCTGTTGCCAACACCTCTAGGATGGTCATCTTCTCATCATCAGTGGAGTAGTCGAGAGATGGTGTAGTTCTCGCAGCCTTCTCGCGGCGAGCTAACGCTTCTTCCAACTTCTCCCACAGGCTCTTAGTAATCACGCCGTCGGTGAGGCTAGTCAGAAAGGTAATGAGGGCTTCGGCCAACATCTCAACGCGCTCTTTACTGCGGGTCTCTGGATAAAACGCATCGATGAATGGCGTATCGCAGTCGAGCGCGTCGTAGATTTCTGCGAGCTCGTCTTCCCAATCATGTCCGCTGCCACTCCGACCCTTGACAAAAGGCCACCCTGCATTATCCTGCCAAGGTGCCCTCTCTCCTTCACTCTTGGTCATGTCCCACTCGGCTAGGGTTCGCTCCGTCAAGTCTTCTATCGCCTCGGTCAGCCGGAATACTTCCCTAGGCACGCTCCATTTTACCTCGCCACGGGCTGGTATCTGATTCTGTAGTTTCCTGATACCGCCTTCGGGAATCTTGATCAGCTTGTCGATAGATCGTGCGAGTGCCGACGGTTGCCAATGAGCGCGGATAGGAAGGAAGTGGTCGCGTCCATTTTCAACGCGTAGGACGAGGATTTCGTCAATCATAGCATCCCCTTCATTGAGATCGCGCACTGAATTCAGACTCTCGATCTTGAGTTTTAGCTCGACATTGAGCACGTCTGCAGGAGCGAGTGTGAAGTATTGATGAATGTCGTCTGGCCTTGGCTTATCGAGCTTGTCTTGTGCTTTGTCGAAAGTGACAGAGAGCCAAGGGGGGAACGGGCCAGCAGGTTGGTTTTTATCTACCGGGCGATCGGCGAATCCAAAGGTAGCTGGTACACGTCCAGTATTTGCAATGGTGATGTTGCGTCTCGAGGACTTTGCGAATTTGACGTCACCGAAATCTACTCCTTCAAATGTGCTATCTGTTTTGTTCCGATCGTCGGGCGAAGAACCGGTCGCGCGTTCTACTACTACCGCAATCGACGGCCGACCCTCGTTTTCTTGACGGTCAATCTCACGAGCCACCTCACCATGGATAGCAGTCTTCAGCTCCGGAACGACAGCATCGTATTGTAACTTGAAGACTGCATCCAAGGGCTTGTGATCGGAACTGAGGACGCGCATGTGGGTGGTGTAGTACTCGAGTAGCAGCTCAGCCTAAACGATAGCAGTCAGTCAATTGTTTCTTCCAACACTAAGAGCTAGGAACAGTGCAGTAAACTTACAGGAAGATCATCCTTTGTTTTGATTGGCTCAGGCTCAGGGTCTTCATTTTCCTCGTACTCGTCGTATGTCTCCCCATCAGTGTCAGGGTCGTACTCATACATGACATCGTAGTCTCCTGGTACGTCGATACCCTTCAACTTCATCTCTTCATCGTGTTTGCGCGCTGCTTCTTGATCCTCTATCCGCCTGTCATATTGCTGTTTGGATGCTCGTGTCCTGTAGAGGATGCGATCGCACCAACTGGGACAGCGGCGCTTCTCGCTTGAGTCGAAAACGCCAACTTTTCCGATGTCGTACTTATAGGACGGTAGGAACCGGACAGGGCCCTCTTCCCACCCATCGTGGAAAGCCTTGCCGCCTTTCATCATCTGGTGCAATTCGTCGTGCGGGAGCAACGACGAGATGGTGGTTTGCAGTGAAGCGGGATCGAGTTCTGCTGGCTCGGGAACGGCGTCGCGCGTATCCTCAGACGAGTGCTTTGAGCCATATGCGGAATCACCAGATGTAGACGACCGACCATGGTCTCCTTCTTTGTCCATGTCTTTTGTGTGAATCGTGAGCAGGCGACGCACGTCGTCGCCCGGCATACCGTTGAGACGATAATTTAGGTCGCCGAACCAAAAGGCAAAGTCTTCTTCACCCAGACCCTCACCTGTGTTTTGCGAAGATCCCAAGGCGTCAACGATGGGGTCGAAGCGCGTTCGGGAGTTGATCTGAGCAGCGTCCCAATTCCTCCTGTCCAAGGATGCCTTGTCTGCACCAGCAGCCAGGTGCGAGTTTATGAAGACAAGTCGTGTCGTCTCTCCCAAGACTATGCGGGTTGTTACAGCACCCTTGTTGCCCATGTAGCCCATCAAGCCAGTACCCACGCTGGTGGTACTAACATTCTTGATCTGCGGTACGACTTCTGGGGAGGCATAGATGACCAGCCATAGGCCAATCAGCTGCTGCTCGGAAACCAGCTGATAACCTTTGGGTAGAATAGCCTCGAGCGACGCTTTCCATTTGTTGGCCGTGGTGGGGTCGGTGTACGGTCTCAGAGCCTCTGCGGCGGATGTGATGTCGACAATCTCCTGCAGACCAAGCGCATAGATATCGATGTCCTGTCCGCCCGGGACCTCGCCTGCTTCGTGGTGAGGGACAGTCGGCTCGCGCGTGCTATGTCGTGCTTCTTGCGCTGGAACGCTCTCTCTGCCGCCCTTGCCGTGCTCCCCAGGGTCAGACACGCCGAGCCCAGCGAGCGACTCTTCAATGCCCTTGCCCTGGACGAACCACTTGCCAATGTCCTGCTCGGTGCCCTTTTGGGCGCCCGTGTTCCAGGTGCCGACTTTGATGCGCACATTGCGCGGTCGCGTGTATTCGGCGCGGCGCTCGTAGAGGGCTTGCGAGAGGGACGTCTGGTGCGTGGTGATGGAAGCTATGCTCGGAGTGCGCGGATCAAGGAAAGCGCCAGGGATACTCGCATCCAGGCGCTCGGTGGAGCGCACAGAAGAGGCTGCTTCGGGCGCCATGGCGGGGTGAGGGCAGAAGGATGGCGGCGGGTGCGGGTGACGGAGAGGTGCCGGGGGTTTGCAGGGAGGGGATGCAGGGTCTGCGTGAGTGAAGGCGCGGGCGCCCCATAGTGACGACTTGGTGCGATTAAGCGGGCAGTTGAGCCACAGGCCGCTGTTAGCAATGACGATGGTGAAGGCGCGGACAGGCCCAGGGCTAGGGCTATGCTATGGCGGTGCGTTGACAGGCCCAAGCTTTCCTCGACATGCCGCGCAGGCTGCATGCAGGAGCTCTCCCACTGCCCCAAACCCACTCGCGGCCCATTCTCCTTCACCACCACCATATCCTCAACCAGACATGGCGCCACACCGCAAAGCCCGCGCGAACCAGCCCCAGCCGCCGCCACAGCCGTCAGACTACGAGACAGACGCGCCGCCTGCCGTCGACGTGCCCCTCCCACCTCCGCGGTCCAACGAAGAGCTCAACTTCTCCGTCCTCCGTCGCCAGTACGCCGATCTGCTATCCATCGAGCATGTCACTCCGTATGCCGCCCTGTATACCTTCAACCTTGAAACGCAGTCATGGGAGAAGATGGGCATTGAGGGCACGCTCTTCATCTGCCAGCTCACCCCCTCACCCATTGGCGCTGAGCGATACTGCGCCATTATCCTCAACCGCCGCGGCCTAGACAACTTTTACCAGGAGCTCACAAGCAGCGAAGAGATGGAGATATCAGACCCTTATGTCATCATCCAGGGCGAGCAGGTCTACGGCATCTGGATCTTCGCCGACCCGCCGCCTGCCTCCACCGCCAACTGCCGTGTCGAGACTGCCGCAAAGATGATGGATATTGCCGACAAGGCAAGAGCGAGTCGCGAAGCCCTTGAGCCCACTGCCAAGGCGACCGAACCCGCCGAAGCCGCGTCCTCCGCTCCCATGGGTCGCCAACTGTCGCTGCGAGAACTCTTCGGTCAACAGCGCGAGCAAGACGCCGGCTTCAGCATCCACAACCACAACACCCACCCTATGCCCAGCATGCATCAGCAGCAGCAAGGATACATGCCGAGTCCTGGCCCAGCGCAAAACGATGTGCTAGGTCAGCTCTTCATGAAGGCAAAGCAGAATCACAACGGCCTGGGCTGATGTGACTTCATGCCAGGTGCCGTACGACGGAGATCGTCAGGACTCGACGCCCTCAGCAGACTGGATCAGCAATCATCAAGGAGCGCTTCCGGCCATACAACCAATACGCAAGAATGCTCTGCAAAGTGCGAGCATGACGGATGGTCGTCTGTCGTCGGCTACCTTCTTTACGATATCACATGGATGTTGTTGAGATCCATCTCCATCTCCATGCTCTACTGGTTTGCGACGCACGAGGAGAGCACAAGGCGGCAGATCATCTATATCCTTGTTTCTGTGCAGATACTCCAGCTTGACGCGAGCCTAAAGGACTATTGGTATGGTTCTCTGAAGAAAGGCTGCAGGTGTAAATGCAGATGCAAGCAGTCTTCTGGACGACTGCACAAAGGTAGATCCATCGTCGTGTAGACATGGAGTTTGTGTTGCCATACTATGCAGCGCGCAATCTTGCGTGTGTACATCATTCTTAGATCGATACCCCGTAGTCTGGTTTGTTCTCCAATGGAATGCGATACGTCAATTGAAAGCCAGGTTCTTATGACCTACTATAGTAACACCGCCACTTCGTAGTTGGCAAGGGAACTGGTAGGGCTGAGGGTGACCTCACACTCCCGCTGATCCCTGCACGCTTACCCCACGGCGGGGTTCCGCTTCCGCTCCCAAAAATTTCCAGTCGCAAACATCTTCAAGATACGACTGGACCTTCATATAGCAAACACAATGTCTGAATCTCTCCGCGTTCTACTTGTCGGCAACGGCGGCCGCGAACATGCCATCGCCTGGAAACTCCTACAATCGCCCAAGATCGAGCACATTTACGTCTGCCCCGGTAACGGCGGTACCGCGACGCTGAACAGCAAAGTCACCAACGTAACAGATGTAAAGGACACCGACCTTGCCGGTCTCGTCAACTTCGCAAAGGAGAAGAATGTCAACTTGTTAATACCAGGACCTGAAGCACCACTCGTAGCAGGCATTGTCGACTACTTCCAGGAGAATGGTCTCAAGAGCATCAAGGCGTTTGGACCAAGCAAGGCTGCCGCACGTATGGAGGGCAGCAAGACATTCAGCAAGGACTTTATGAAGCGACACAACATCCCCACCGCCGCGTACGAGAACTTCAGTAAATACGACGACGCAAAAGCGTACCTCGACTCCATCTCACACAACGTCGTCATCAAGGCTTCGGGTCTGGCAGCAGGCAAGGGTGTCATCATACCACAGACCAAAGAGGAGGCACATGCGGCGCTCAAAGACATCATGCTGACACGAGAATTCGGAACTGCGGGTGACGAGGTTGTCATTGAGGAGTTTTTGGAGGGCGACGAACTATCAATCCTTACGTTCAGCGATGGCCGCACGATCAAGTCCCTACCACCAGCACAAGACCACAAGCGTATCTTCGACAACGACGAGGGACCGAACACTGGAGGAATGGGAACGTACGCGCCAACACGCATCGCGCCCAAGGACGTACTCGAGCGCGTAGACAGGGACATCCTCCAGCCCACCGTTGATGGCATGCGATCCGAAGGTTTTGAGTTCAAGGGTGTACTATTCACTGGACTTATGATGACCAAGAACGGACCCAAGGTATTGGAATACAACGTTCGTTTCGGCGATCCAGAGACACAGAGTTTACTCGCGCTCATGGAAGGCGATCTTGCTGAAGTCATGGCTGCATGTGCAGACGGACAGTTGAAGGATGTGGACGTCAAAGTCTCGAGCAAGAGTGCGGCGACGGTTGTTGTAGCTGCAGGTGGATACCCTGGAAGCTACGCAAAGGGCACAGTCATGAAGTTGGATGCTGTGCCAGAGGGTGAGTTTTCTCTTGCATTCGATGATGGAGTCGAGTGACCATGCTGACACGGTACAGATGTCGTTCTTTTCCACGCTGGAACTTCTTTCTCCGACAACACACTCAAAACAGCTGGTGGTCGCGTCATCGCATCGACAGCCACTGCGCCGACACTGGAGGAGGCTGTTGCGAAGGCTTACAAGGGCGTGGAGTGCATACACTTTGACGGCATGCAGTACCGCAAGGATATCGCGGGCCGAGCACTGAAGAAGTAGAGAGAATCCAAGGAAATTATATGGCGTTCAAGGCGGGCATACCAGAGACTTGCGGTCAAAAGAGAAGATGCGCGTAACACGCTAGGTTATAGTCGGGCATTCGATGGATGACGAGAATACAATCTTTCATGTTTGAGCTATACTACGGGCTACCGAGACTTTGATTGCAGTGTACCTGCCCATCGATTTAGCTCAAAAGCAGATAAGGTAGCCTATACGCTCCGGTAAAACACGATGTCTTCCTAGACACATGTTGGTTGGAGGGCATTACCTTGCAGCTACTCAGCTTCTCAACGATAGAACGTGCCGCGATAGACGGAGAGTCGAATAGCCGGCAAAACTGTTGACGGGTATCGTCAAAACATCAATTAGAAGAAGAAGTCTTGATGGCTACCTACCTACCTACCTGGCCATCGTCTACTTGAAACATCTCTCGGGTCACCTAAAAGAATTGATATCCTTAGCAAGGCTCTGCTCAAGGACATTCGTGGATGCGATCTAGGAACTGTCATCATCAGTTGCGGCTGTGCGCTTTTTCTCCTTCTTTTCTTTCTTGTGCTTCTTCTTCTCGTGTAAGGTATCGTCTTCTTCCTTTTTCCGCTTCTTTTCACTGTTACCCTGTTCGTCTGACACTTCTGCTTTACCATTTGACTCTTTGGGATTAAGGGTCGCTTGCTGCTCAGTGCCCCCTGCAGCATTTTCCTTCTCCTCTTGCTCTTTCAGCCGTGCCGCTCTCAGCTCATTCTTTTGCCGTACAGCGTCCTGCAAGACCGGACCGTTCCGCTTCAGGGCATCGGCAGCCGCGGCAACACCGGCTTGCACTTTGTTCTGGCCATCGCCGCTCCCGAGCCATTCATCCTTGTAGCCCCACCCAGTAAGGTAGATGCCGATATGGTAGCACTGCACGCTGTTGGAGTCGTATGTCATAGGCCTCTCCTCTTTGGTAAGGAGCTTGACGCCTTTGCCGAGCACAAGCTTGTTCAGTTCGTCTCTAGCCTGAGGGTTCTCGATAATCTTCTCCCTGAAGCCTAGGAGTTGTGGTGCCCAGAGCTCAGTAAGCCATGCTTCGGCGGCCTCGAATCCGTTCTCTGGGTCTGATAGCACGACGGCTGCAACATAGGCTTCGACGATGTCGGCGACTACCTTCTGGTATTGCTTGGAGTTCTTGTCCCACACAGCGCGGTGCTTCAGTCGGTCTGGAAAGCCGTAGGCGTTGGAGAACTTGCCCAGGGTCACATTCTCGACTAGTCGTTCGCGCCACATGCATAGCTCTGGCACGTCGACATGTGGGAAGCGGTTGTAGAGGGCGCGGGAGGCGATGAGTTCGATATAGGCGTCGCCTAGTAGTTCGAGTCGTTCGTAGTCTAGACTGAGGTCCTCGCCGAGCGTTGAGCCTGGAATGCTGGGATCGAAGATGGCGGAGCGATGAGTGAAAACGGCTTCGTGGAGATGGGGTTCATTGATGGGCGGTAGGGGAGGCAGATCTTGGGCGACTCGTACTTTTCGCTCGACGTAATCGGGTATGGCGACCTTGACTGCCTTGTCAGGCCTCTTTTGGTCAAGCTCGCGCTTCGCTTTGGCAGAGGCTGAATCGTTTCGGGCGCAGAGCAGTCGGCGCAGTTGGTGCGCATGGTGGAGCATGTCTTTATCTGCACCCATGGTAGTTTCATCGGCGACAAACCTGTCCAACAGAGCTACCAGGCCCGTCTGCATGTCTTTCGAAGACAGCTCAGGCGCCGATGGGTTAGTGTTGTAGCCTGCGCCATTGCGATGCTGAGGCTGGTGCTTCTTGTGATTTTGGTCGCGACCGTAGTGATTGAAGCCTCCGCCACGTTTCTGCGATGCCATGGTGAAGTTGAGCAATTAAGCTATGGGTGTGGTTTTGGTCGCAGTCTCGAGTGGTGAGCGTTGGTGACATCTTCAGCCGCGCTAGTCGCGAGCGCCAAGGGCACCTCCGCGACATTTCAGATTCGCCGCAACGCTGCAGTCCAGCATCGCATTCACCATGGCAGTACCACGGCAGCGGGTATTGGACCTGATGAGGGTAGGTGACGCCTGCTCCAAGGACATTGTGCTCGGCGCACTGACTGGATTAGGTTCAATGCAAGGTCTTCAACACCACATACAACCCCGAACGCCTTCGTCTGGGATCGCGCATCCTCCACCAGCGCCTCAAGGGCCCCGCCGTCGCATCCTACTACCCACCGCGGATAGGAACCATCAGCCAGTTGCGCAGCCTGTACCCCGAACACCAGATTATCGACGAAGAGGAGGAAGACTGGTTGGAGCATCTCAACGTTGCAAAGTCGAGAGGAAAGGGTGCGCCCAAGAAGAAGAGGACCGCCGCCGGTAAGACCCATGTCTTGGAGACGCATCTTGCGAGAGATACTGACCCAGTGCAGAGTCCAAGAAGTTCAACAAGAGGAAGTAGGCCAATGCTTCGCAATACCGCTTTTGGCCATAGTCATGATGAATCAAATATCCAGAATGCATGTCTCGGCGTTGGGCCTGGGCAACTTCATCATATTTTGCTCTTCACTTCTTTCATGCCCTTCGCTTTCCATTCCCTCGCGAATTCTTCATCCCACGCTGTTCTTACATCTAGATGCTCTTTGACCACAGGCGCATTCACTTTATGGTGCTCCACTGTGCAGTATGTTGTCTTGCCATCCAGGCTGGTCATGTCGCCTCGGATCATAGCCATCTGCTTGCCCACACTTACCACTCTGCTATTGAGTCGCACCCTGGTGTTGATGGGCACCGCCTTAAGATAGGAGATGTTGAGAGAACGAGTTACGCCGCCCATGAATTCCCAGAACCCAGGCCGAGCAAGAGGACAAAGAGCCGTCGTCGTGGACATGTCGAATATAACACCGGCGGCGCCTCCATGCATAACATCTACTGCACTTCAGTTCCAAGTTGTCATAGTACCCGAGGAACAGCACCTACTGTTCAAGTTCGAAAAGTTGGGCCCAATGACGAGTTCATAAGTAACTGTACCATCGAGGCTTGCATCCACGAGCTCCAGATTCAACATGACTTCTCGGTCAAAGTCCTAGACATGATCAATGACAGTTCTTCCATTGACCTGAGTAGTTTCATACGACATGGTTCTTGGGCCTGCGGGCTGCAAGCAACTTGTACTTTTCGAACATTGCATGTACGGCCGCCATTGCCTTTTGCCGATTTGTTTGTTGGTCGCCCATGGTGGATTCGGGACTAAAGAGAATCTGGTTGAGACTACCCCGACTATGAAGAGGCTCGTTCCGCTTGGGCGGTGGGTGTAGGGAGTACCTTAGGGTGCTTGCGGTGATCTCCGTTGGTAATCCAATAGTATGAATCACAGCGTATGCTTTGGGGATACGTCGTCGCGTTAGTGATCTGAATCAAGACAACGAGCTTCTCCGTAGACCATTTGGAATGTCGGGAGACTCCCCGTTTACAACCAAACTATTGGCGTAGTCGGGTGATGCTGCGGATTGATGATCGACATGAAGCTACACATTGCCTCGGCTTCTCAACTTGAGCTTCCCGCCCAGGGCACCTGCTCAGGCCATCGTACGCTCGCAAAAGCCATTTCTCCTATTCACGACATGCCCACACAATGACTCTTGAACATGTGGGCTTCAGTGCCTTAGTCGCCTCATATACTTCCTTGTGTTGTTTCATGTATGTGGTTCGTGCCCACATGTTCCACCTCGCGCTCGCGCCTGTTTCACAAACGGAGCCACAGGCGAACGGCCAAACCTCGTCATGACCCGAATACACTTCGGCGCTTGCCACCAATGACTATAACTCGCAACCTGTTCTATTTCTAGTCAATCATTAGATGAGGGCTTGCAGTCCGAGCTGACCTAGACCTTGCCCCCTCCATCCGATCGCTGCGCTGCTTTTAACCAGACAGCTGCCGCCGATTACTTGTGTCCACATCTCCATTCGCTACTTCGGGGCTCTTGCGACTGGGCTGGATAACCATCGCACATCTTCAACATGGGATCCGAAACGACACCGGTGTCTGCGACTCTGCGAAAGAGGGTCTTGAAAGTGCTGTTCATTTCGCTGCTGCTAGACTTGGTACGTCATCCTCCGTCGCGTGTAACCGCTCGCGTGGGCTGACCACCCCTTACATGCAGATATCCTTCACCTTCATCCTTCCGCTGTTTCCCAAACTTATCGAATTCTACCGCAACCATGAGACGGGAGATCCCAACACCATCCTTTCCAAGATTCTCGCTGGGCTCAATGCATACAAGAACTCTTTCGCGAAACCTATCAACTCCCGCTACGACATAGTCCTGCTCGGCGGCGCACTCGGATCGCTGTTCTCTCTGTGTCAGGCTATCGCTTCGCCCTTCATCGGGACGCTCTCAGACAAATATGGCAGGCGCACAGCGCTTCTGTGGTCTATGGTGGGCAATATCTTCAGCGTAGCGCTGTGGGTTGCAGCGACCGATTTCCGGACGTTCCTTGCCAGTCGCGTTGTGGGAGGCCTGAGCGAGGGCAATGTGCAGCTTGCAATGGCTATTGCGACCGACATTAGCGACGACAGCCAGAGAGGCGCGACCATGGCCCTTGTCGGCGTGTGCTTCAGCATCGCCTTCACGTTCGGCCCGGCGTTGGGCGCATACCTGTCCACATTGCAGGTCATGGACAAGAACCCATTTGCCATGGCAGCAGGCTTCTCTTTATTCCTGATTATCTCGGAGACCATCTACCTGTACACCAGTCTCCCGGAGACGCTACCTTCGGCGAACAAGGCTCAGAACGGCACAGCAAACGGACATGACAAAAGCAGTGAAGCACCGAAACCTCGTGTCCGAACGAACTCGCATTATCTACTCAACGCGACACATTTTACTTTTATCCTCTTCTTCAGCGGCATGGAATTCTCGCTCCCGTTTATGACTTACGATCTCTTCTCTTATCAGGCGAAGGACTCTGGTCGATTACTTGGTTTTATTGGCCTGGTTGCTTCCCTACTACAAGGGTCGGTAGTGCGGCGGATGCACCCTCTGAAGGTGGTTCAGATGGGAGTGGTCAGCTGTACAATCGCGTTTCTTATGCTTGGAAGGGTTCAGACACAGGGCGCACTGTATGGAGCGGCCGCACTTCTTGCGGTAACGAGCGCGACTGTCGTCACTGGTCTCAACAGTCTCTCGTCTTTTGAGGCGAACGCCGATGAGCGAGGCAATAAGCTGGGCAATCATCGAAGCTTCGGTAAGTCAAAGTATCGCGCCACTCAAACTGTCTGCTGACGTGAGCCAGGTCAAATCGGTCGTTCTCTAGGACCTCTCATCTTCTGCACTTTGTACTGGTGGACGGGCCGCGAAACAGCATATGCAACCGGAGCCGCCGGCATGGTCGGAGTCTGTGCATTGGTATTTGGAGGGCTGAAAGTTCCCCCTGGAACGGAAAACATCAACAAGAAGGAGAAGAAGACGGTCAAGTAGGATAACGACAGTAGCCAGTCAGGATACATGTGGAAGATACAGCAAGGACGCATTCTTCGCTGAAAACCATGCGCTGCAATTGTATCATAATATCAAGAAACTCATACGTGAGCATATGCGCTTTCCCGCTTGAGAAAGGACCTCTTTCAGTGTGCTGCCATGCAAGGATAGCTCGGTCTGACGCTGTCGAAGTCATGATCGGCAATATGCCCTCTTGTCGCCGTCGAAAACCACTCCAACAAGCTCATGTAGAACAAGCTCGCCCTCTGGAAGCCTCGCTCCAAGTCTCGCAAATAATTACCCAAAGACATGTAACCGACGTACAATCAATTGTCCGACGCGCTAGGTCACCCCGCACTCACTACGCGTCGTGGCGTCAAGCTGTATCCACAGTACTGACTCGAACCTCGGCATCTCATTAGCTCCATGCCCAGCAGTAGGACCGACGACGGGCAATTGTGAAGATCATAGCCAAACATTGAACTTTCTCCTTAACCTGTAGCTTCTCTCTTCCTGTTCTGCGCTCTCACTGCAACCTCACATCCTACTGAGAACAGAAAAAAGAAGATTCTACTCAAGCAAACATGGATGCAACGACGGCCGCTGCATCTGTGGCAGCTATTTCCGGGCTAGCAGCATACGTCAACGGCAAATACCACATTGGACAGGATCTGAGGGCACTGAGGTTTAAGAAGAGAGCGGCTGGCTACTATGAGGAACTAGGTATGTATCATCCTCCATCAGCTATACTTGATCGTATGGCATACGTAATGTCCCTTCTCGAAGCTAAATCAATACAGTAAGGACTAAACGGCAATCCCTGTGGTACTCCTTTGCTCCGCATGTCCCGGTTTACAGTAACAATCAATGTATCTGGTCCCGCGACAGAACTTACACTTGGCAACAAGTTCACGATCGCGCCGTCCAATGGGGAAACTTCTTTTTGTCACAAGGCGTGAAACCGGGAGATATGGTCGCTACTTATATGATGAACAGCGCAGACTTCATGGTCATCTGGCTCGGTCTCTTTTGTATCGGGTGTGCACCTGCTCATCTGAACTACAACCTCAAGGGAGAGGGTTTGGTGCATTGCCTTAAAGTCGCGGGTGTAAAGATTGTGCTTGTTGACGAGGAAGAGGGGTGTATGGAGAGGTTCGAAGGCGTGAGGGCAACAGTGGAAGAGATGGGTGTAACGGCTTTCAAGGTCGATGAAGAGTTGACAAGCAAGGTATATCAGGGCAGTACTCAAGTGCCAGGTGATGAGTACAGAGAGAATGTCGTTGGTACCGATCCGACATGCCTCCTGTACACATCGGGAACGACAGGATTGCCAAAAGCAGGAAAGTTCATGGTAAACCGTTATCACGAACGAGGAAATCCGCAAAACCTTACGTTCGACCAAAAAGCAGGACCAGATGGAGATCGATGGTATTGTTGCATGCCATTGTTTCATGGTACGGGGGGCCTAGCGGTAATGGGCGCGTTGACCGCTGGAATGAGCGTGGCAATAGGACGGAAGTTTTCAGTGAGCACTTTCTGGGATGATATCCACGACTCTCGATCCACTGTTTTCGTCTATGTCGGCGAAGCAGCGCGGTATTTGCTCATGGCACCACCACATCCGAGAGAACGAGACCATCGACTACGCGCCATGTACGGCAATGGTATGCGCCCGGACGTGTGGAACAGGTTCAAGGAGCGGTTCAACGTCCCAGAAGTCATCGAATTCTTCAATTCCACCGAGGGCGTTCTGGCTATGGTGGTTCATAGTAAAGGGCCATTCACAGCGACAACTGTTGCTCAACACGGCGCTATCATCAGGCGAGCTCTCAACAACATCTACGTACCCGTGCCCATTGACCCGGAAACTGGCGAGCTTCTACGAGACCCTAAAACTGGATTCGTGAAGCGCAACTCGTACAATGAAGGTGGAGAGATCCTAGTCGCGGTACCGAATGAACAAGCATTTGCTGGATATCACAACAACCCGAAAGCTACAGCTAAAAAATTCGAAAGGGACGTGTTCCAGAAGGGTGATCTGTACTATCGATCTGGCGATGCACTTAGACGGGACGACGATGGGCGCTGGTACTTCCTCGATCGACTAGGTGACACCTTCAGGTGGAAGAGCGAAAACGTGTCAACGGCCGAGGTAGCAGAGGTTCTCGGAAAATATCCCGGTGTAGGCGAAGCTATCGTATATGGAACCCTAGTCCCTAGGCATGATGGTCGCGCGGGCTGCGTAGCCTTACGGCTCGCTGATGGCGTTAGTCCCGACACATTTGATTGGAAAGCTTTGCTGGATTACTCCAGAAGCAAACTACCGAGATACGCGGTACCGCTATTCTTACGTCTAGTGAAGGAAGCGAGCAACACAGACAACCAGAAGCAGAACAAGGCGCCTTTGCGTGAAGAAGGCATGGAGATCGATAAGTTTGGCACCAAGGTTGTGGGAGGTGGTAATGATGTAGTCATGTGGATGAAACCAGGCGAGAATCGGTACGTCCGGTTTACCATGGCAGATCTCGAGGCCTTGAGGGCTGGTAAAACTTTGCTGTAGAGGCCTAGGTTGTTGATGAGGGTAATGAGAGATTGACACTGGATGTCGCTGCCAATCACAGAATCTCAGTGCTGTGTTCTCTCCCTGCCTGATGTAGTTCTTAAGACCGATTGGATGAACTCCACAAGGCCGTCCATACCTCGAGGCTCATTGAGCCAGTGCCCACCCTGCTCGAAGCACTCCCATCTGACGCACATGCCTATCTCTTCAAGCAGTTTCCTAAGATCATTTCCATGTTCAACGGGTACAACATCGTCGTCTTTGCAGTGCTGTAACAGCACTGGCATCTTCAACACATCTTGCTCTCGACCAGGCACATTCATGACGCGCTGTACCTCCTCTGCCAGCGGCAGCCATCCACTCAGCCCTACAAACCCCCCAACCCGCAACCCAGAGGCCAGCAGAGCAAATATACCAGTAGCACATCCCTGACTCATACCCGCTAGTATTAGCTTTTGGTTTCCCACGATTACCGCCTCTTCCGTGATGATTTGAAGAACCTGCGCGACGCTTCGCCATAATCCTGGTTTTTGTATCTCGCCGTTATCCTGTGGCCGCTGAACTGATGACATATCGAACCATTGGAACTCGTCTTCACTCTTATCATAGAATCCTGCAGCGCTAGGAAATACCCATTTAATGCCAGGAAATATATCGACAAAGAATTGTCCTGACCCTTCTTGACTTTCGAAAAGCTCTTCGCAGAAAACGCCACCGTCACTACCACGTCCATGAAGGAAGACAACGGTGCAGGTATGCGGCCCCGTAGGGGAGACAGTGTGCACCGAAGTGGCCATGTCGCGATCGGTATCGTGATGCAAAAAGTAAACCTTGCTTGAACGTTTCCAATGCTACTTCATGTTGCGCTTGTCAGCTTCGCTCATCAATGCATTGCCTTCGTTGAGTCTCGGCGTTTTGATGACCCGTGGACGTAAGCTATAGACCGACCTCATCAGCCCCCACCATGGTAAACCCATCTGCTTCAGGCGGATATGATCGGATTGCACCATCCATAAACTGCGCGTGCACACCAAAATTATGCCAGCAATGGCGGAATCTTTCTGCTGCTTAACAAAAGCTACAACGTCATTGGCTCGCTAGCGGCCACCAAGGTCCTATCGCTTTGGACCGCTCCACTTCGCCTCGTCCCTGAACGAAACCATGAGGAGGCAGCGGGCATGCTTCGCTCTTATCGTGTTTTGACTGGTTACACACGTCTCAAAAACATGGCAGATCTCGAAAAGCGACTTGTTCGCAAACTCGGTGCGTCAGACGAGGGCTTTACTGTTTCCGATGTCAGAAATCTAATCAACAGCAGATTGCTTCATACTGGTTGGGAGAACATGCCATTACACATAGTGGCAACTGACAGTATACTAGGTGTATTGCTGCGCTGCATACTTCTTCAACTACCTCGATCGCAGTGCTTTCGCAAATGCCTATGTATCTGGGCTGAAAGAGGATCTTCGACTTGAGGGGAACCAATACAGCATCTTGCTTTCCATGTTCACTGCAGGTAGCTGTGTAGGGCAAATCCCCCATGCTTTGATCATCCAGAAACTTGCGCCGCGTTTCTGGTTGCCCTTCACGTTGTTAGTATGGTCTGGTCTGACGATGAGCTCTGCGGCCTGTAAAACCTATACACAGCTGTGTGTGGTTCGGTTTCTCCAAGGCTTTTTTGAGTCGAGTCTCTACAGTGGCACTATCTACATCCTCGGTAGTTGGTACAAACCTCTAGAAATCGCCAAACGAACGGCCATCTTCACAGCCATTGGACAGATAGGCAGCATGTTTGCTGGGGTGATGATGACAGCGATGAATGAGAGTCTGCATGGTCAGACCTCTCTGAAAGGGTGGCAATGGGTGTTTATAATCAGTGAGTATCAACCTCAAGGTCACACGACACCACTAACAAGTGCAAGATGGCGCTATGGGTATTCCCTTCGGTATCTTTGGACTCATGTTCTTTCCCAATTTGCCAGAATCCACCAACGCTCCATATCTCAGCAAAGAGGAGATACAGCTAGCGGTTGACCGCTTGCCACCAAAGAAAGACTGGAGCCATGACATCAGCCTCAGGTCCCTCGCCAAACGACTCTTTGCAAAACCAGATGTCTACATTTTCACTCTTTACTCTGCGGTAGCCTGTGCACTGGAAGCCATTGTTCTACAAGGCCTTTTTCTGCTATGGATGAAAGAGAACATTGAAAAGTTTCCTTCGCATGCCACGACGACCTACCCGCTAGGTATCCAAGCAGTCTCCATTGTCTCCAATATCGGGGCAGGCTATGTTATTGACATGACCAATCGCCGCATACCGATGGTCATACTAGCTGGACTTTTGCAGCTACTCGTCGCAATTCTCTTGCTCATACCCAGTCTTTCCACTGCCGGAACATTCTTCGCATTCTACTTGGCCGGTACCTCATACATTGTAAACCCTATTCTATATGGGTGGGCTAGCGTTATATCTCAGCGCGGTGGTGACGACGCATCTCGATCAGTCATTCTTTACATCATGAGTATGGTGCAGTCGATCTTGTACACGTTTTGGGGCATTGCGCTTTACCCAGCAAGCGACGCACCTTATTGGAAGAAGGGTTATATCACAATGATCGTGGTCGTTTTCGCTTTCTTCGCTGCGACTGCAGCTGTTCATTGGGTAAGTATCGCACTGCTCTTGACAACGATTTACTGAACAAGCCCACAGTTGGACCAGAGATCGCAGAGGATTGAGAACGATGTAGCTGAAGAGTTGACTCACGTGAGCGAAAGGTCGAACGACAGAAAAGAGGACTAGAGATCAAGGAGATGGGGATAAGACGACATCTTGATATGATTTGCAATCCTTCATCGAGGAGCAATCTAACATTTGGCAGCTTGTCTCTCAGTCCTCATACTTTGAGATGCATGCTACCACCATGCAATCCTCCAGTTATTAAAACGTCCGTAGCTGTGGTCCAGGCGCCCGCATCGCTCAGTAGCCACATTGCAGGACCAATCAGATCACTCACCTGCCCACGTCTTCCCAACGGTGGCGCCTTCTCAAACACATCTTTCATTGCTGGATTTGCCTCGGCTGCTGCACGGCCCATCTCCGTCTCGATATATCCTGGGGAGAGACTGTTGACTCGGATCTTGTACGGTGCAAGCTCAACACCCAGATGCATAGCAAGCGACTTCACTGCAGCTTTGGAGGCACCGTACATGCTTGTGTGCTCTCTGGGTGTCGTGCTGTGCGCTGTTTGCGAGGACAAGAAAAGGATAGAGCCACCTTCACCATGGGCGCGTATGAGTTCGGCGGCTATTTGCGCAGCAAAGAACGTTCCCATAACCTGTGTATTGTCAACTTTGGGACTCTGCATAGCTGTCTGAAGGAGAATCATAGTTACGTTCACGTTCAGAATCTTCTGGCATTGATCCCATCCATGTTCAAAAAATGGCCTGTCAGCCGCAATGCCTGCAGCACAGATACTGTATAGCGTCAGTGACCGGAAGGCCAATAATCTTTTACATGCGTACATACCAATTATCGATACGCCCAAGTGTGCGCACTACAGCATTCATGGCCCCTTTCAGGCTTTCCCGGTCTGTTACGTCCGTCTCATAATACATCCACATTGTACCAGTCTTCTCTTCGAGAGCTTTTAGATCCTCAGACGGTCGAGCAGAAAGATCAAGCAATGCGACATCACTGCCCAACTCAGCAACGGCTTTAGCAAGTCCCAATCCGATGCCACGAGCGCCACCTACATCTGTATCAGTAGCTTGAGGAATTTTGGCGATGGCATTTGTTGAATGACAGCTTACCGGTGACCACGGTCACTTTTCCCTTCATGGAGTACATATCAAGTACTGGTTTATGCAGGATATCGGCCATGTCGAGATATGTGAAAGAGGATGAGCCAGACGAGAGATTACATCATACGGATATACCCTTTTATATGTGAACGTACTCGCTTTCTGACATTCACACGAATCGCCAGCGATCACGAGTCTATCATTGGATGAGCTTCTTCCAGGGTTGAGATAGGAAGCTTCGCCATCTTCCTGACATAATTGTTATCAAAATAGTTCTGGATGCATAACCTCCAGATTATGACACACCAATGAGATGTAGATGCGTGTAGGACTAGTGCGGACGGGATGCTGGTTGCGGTAAAGTGTGACTAGGCGCCCAACCTTTCCCCGCCTCGTCTGTAGCCTATGCAACCCACCAACGACTTTCTGAGGACTGTTATCGAAGGCGTGGGCTCAAATGTCGCATGAAGCACCGAATAAAGCCTCTGCAAGTCCTCTTGATTTGGCGCATGGCACAACACAGCACAGCACAGTGCAGGGACGCTGAGATTATAATTACGGATATCACGGATTGTGTACAGTGACCCGATAGTGAGTTCAACTCCCCAACCAACAATCAACCTCCGCGTAATCCATCCATCGACACGCATTAGTAGAAGTCCGATTCTTGCGAAAGAGCTGGCACTAGTAACAAAGGCTGTATTGCAGGGATGGTGACACGGTCAGCCCTTCATCTGAGCCTATCAGGCTGTGCAATTATTACTCAGGTACTCAAAATCGAGTGGCTTGTACTCGGGGAATACATATCCCATGCTGTTATAAATCGTAGTCATGTTCGACAGCTCACCATGAACAGGGACAAGCCTACGCTCAAGAAGTAAGTGACTGTCTGAACGAAAGGCGCGTCGGAAACTCACAACGCTGACTTGGCAACACGATGCTTTGCCATGGCATTAACAAGCTGGCTGAGCTCGTTGTGGTCGTTGTGAGTTGCCATCAGCTGCGCCTGAACTACATGATCGGCATCGAACACTAGAACAGTGCTGTCATCGGTGGGACAGGCAGGCATGATCACGGTGACGCTATGGTCTCGAGCATGAATGCTACCCTCAACGTGGATGAATGTAGCCCTGTAATCGCTTGTCTGAACAATGTAAGGCGCACCGCGTCTGCGATATGTTAGCGCTTCGTCTGCAAACATCTACAAACCGTACGTACTCATAGGTTGCGAACTTAGCTCCAGGAATATTGGCATAGTATGACTGAGCCATCTTAGGAACGACAACCTCGGCTCCATTCTCGACAAAGCTTGGAACACCTAGGGCGTGATCATGATGATGGTGTGTAGGCTGCCCAGAGTCAGAAATGATGAGAAGACATGGTTTGTAGCCCAATGATCTGGGTCTACTTACCCAAATTTGTGACACTGGCTTTCCAATATTGATCCTAACCCATTCCAGTAGGACCAGCGCCTGTTCACTTGGAGCATCTAGAACAACAACATAGTTGTCGGTCTCGAGCAGTATCTGTCGATAACTTGCGACGCCAGGCATTCGGATCACCCACACCCCTGGCATATCTGTGTAGGGTTGTTGTGCGTCGAAATCCATAGCTGTGAAGTTGAATCGACCAAACCATAGGTAGTTTGCGTACTTCTCTCCGATATAGGCAGTGAGCGCAGGATCGACAACGGGGATGTTTAGATTTCCACGTTCTGCCGAGACGTTAAAGAATGATGGTTCGACGTCAAAGTTGACGGATACCTCATCCGCAAGAAAGTCGGTAATCAGGCGCTTATTATTGTATATGATCTTGAAATGACGGGGTATCATCAGTCCATCGACACGGATATAGTCGTACACTCGCAAATCATTCGTAGAAGGGCCGAAGAAGGGATGATCCTCGTATGTGCGGATAGCGAAGGGCAGGTAAGTGTCAGGATCGAAGAGGACTGATATGTTCAGGGACTGATCGAAGACTAGAAGCAAGTCAATGTAAGTTTGATATGCGCTAGGAGGGATCACCAACCTGCTGGAAGAAGCAAATCACCTTCAACTGGTTCGGAACGAAGAGTGAACTGACCAGTCGAGATCTTACTAACTAAAAGAGGATCCCACTTGTGGCTGTCAGTAATCATGTACGCCGCGAGGTATCCTGATGATCGTCAGATCAAAAGACAGGTATCGTTTAAGTCGACTTGCCGTCTAAGTAGCCTTCAGGAGCACCTGACGGCTCGAACAGAGAATAACTACCCCTGATTACGGCAGCGGATCCATCCTCGCCATCTTGCACTACCACGGAGTAGTCCATAGGCTCAAGCGCTGGTCGTGCGAATACCCAAAGGGCTAGGACATAGTATCAGTGTATGAATTAAGTACATCGCGAGGAATTACGTACTTCCCAAGCCAGCAAATCTATCAATGCGTTGTTTCAAGCCGCCTTCTCCATATGAGTATGTGATTGTCTGATTACCATATGGAACAACTGTTGAATCCATTCCATCCAAAGCTATCGTGGTTATCATGGACTTGGTGCGAAATTGAGAGCCGGATATTCTCACGTTTCTCACTCTAGTAGTATTCGCATCGATGCCTATGGCATTCAAGCCGCGCTCCATGAGGTCGTCAGGAACCTCATGCTGGCGAAGGCTCAAAGCTACCGAGCTGAAGGTCAAGGATATGACTATCAGGGTCGATAGAATCAGAGCGGTTGACATCTTGATGTAAGCTTCCTAGCGGAAAGAGTGATACTCCAAACAATGTACAATCAAATGATCTATGAAGAGATTGCGAAATATCAACAGATTTATAGAAGTATATTCGAAAGTCGCAATAAGGTGAACGCATATCTAGTTTGGATCTCAGCTCCCTATATACGTTGTCGTGTCATTCTCTCACCTACTCCAACTTGGCGAATTCTTTTCGTCTTTGGCCTCGTAAGATTTTACTAAGGATTACGCAGAGCTCTGATCGTTATTACAAACGAACAGGGCTAAGTAATTTGTTGATCCATGCAAAGTGTGATCGATGCGCTTGCAGCAAACTTTACGAACTGTGCCGTATCTACACAACGTTGAGTTTTATGACGCCCTAAAACGTATGCTTACGAAGACTACGTGCCAGCCCAGCTGCGGTAACGCCCGGATATGTGAAACCTTGTACGATTATCGTCATCACTCAAAACCAAAGAGTACAATTTGCTGTTGTAGAGCGGAACGGAACGAGCTTTGCTTTGTGCATGCCGATAACCGGGCCGATTATGAATACAAACTGCTTGATCCCGCAACCAACATCCCGATCTAGCTCTGATGGCCGACCGTGGGTGTATTTGCTACGGACGACTCTCGCAGCAACGGACGACGTCAGCTTTCTGACAATGAGATCACAACTTGGCATGACGCGTCATACAACGGGAGACGTGCTACGTACAGCATAGACCTTGGAGAACCTCCAGCATCTTTGAGCTGAGGACATCTATCTGACGCTGGAATATCCTCAGTCTTTGTGGCCCCGATCAGCAATCATGACGCAAGCCACTCTCGACGGAGTCTTCTCACACGCTTTCCTTGACGATATCTCAAACTTCTGGTTCCGTCATCTCGAAGCCGAACATGTCATCATCCCCAGCATCGAAGATGCAGCGCCATGGTTTTCGCAAAGCGACGCATACGACTGGGAATGTTTGTATGTATCACACCTGATACGATGTTCATCGATTATGGATGCTAGCTCACGATAGGTTAGTGGCAAGTTTGGTGCGCAGCTCGAGCTGATCCAAACGATGCAACCAAGTGTTGCTGATATCCTGACCGCAGCAAAGCCTTCATCGCCTTTGCATTGGATCAGTCTAATCATCCTCTTGGACCAAATCCCACGGAATTGCTTCCGCGGCGCGAAAGCTCTGGTGGTGTTTACGCTCTTTGACAAGTTAGCGTTCGAGGTTGCTTCCCAGGCACTCGAACTTGATTTACCAAAGGAAAAACGAGTTCGTTTCCGGTTGGCCTATAGATTTTGGTTCTACATGCCAATGGAACACTCAGAGAATTTAGAGGTACACAAAAAGCTGAAAGAAGCTCATTCAGAGATGTGGCATGATCATGAGATGCTACTAGAAAAAGCTGTAAAAGGATGGGACGGTCCCTTTGCACAACACCATGCTGTGCTCCTCAAGAGAAGAGATAGCTTCAAAAAGTTTAGAGAGACCATGGAGGGTATCTGCGAGGATAAGAAGAGTTTACTACGTCGTTTTGGGCGATTTCCACAGCGTAACAGCGCGTTAGGTCGACCATCTACTGTAGAGGAGATTGAATGGCTGAAAATCAGATGAAAGCTTCTTGGAGACTGCGGGGGAGATACCGTGTCCTCTTCTTATTCTATTATGGGCCATAAGTAAAACAGCCAGAAAGCCTAAATAATTCAAGGATGTATGGAAGGTCTCGTGTTGCGTTGCCTTTTTGTCTCGGCTACAGTTAACGAGGAAAGGGAGTTTCGTGTTTAACATTACGTTGTCTGATATGATGTTTATTTAGGTGGAATGACAGGCGTTCTTCACTTCCATAGCCTTCACTCGACAGAAACACGAAGCTTTAATAGAAATGTCGGCATAAGCCATAGCGATGTCGCGCTGAAGGCGGATACCCTGGGCTTGTTGTAGTTTGCCATTCAGCATGAAACATTCATGAAGGCCATGCAGACCCCATATATTGTTGACACGTGCCACGCGACGGGAAGAAGTGTCACTCAAGCCCAGGTCTTCTGAGTAGAGCCTTTCCGCCTCCTCAGACTGTCCTTGTTCGAGGAGTAGTGCACTTAAAGCGTGGCGAACGGGTTGCATCCAGAGTGGCGGGTCAGCGTAGGCAAGACCATCCTCCATCTCAATGCCACGGCGTAGAACGGCAAACGCTTTTGAAAAGTTGCCCTTACGATACTCCAGCTCGCCTTCAAGCATTGCTGAGGCTACTGCAAGGACTGCATCTGCTGGAGAATAACCGTACATTCGATATGCAGGTACAGCCTGACGGGCCATTTCGAAGGCATCTCTTGCGTGGCAAGCCTCTTTGATGCGCCCAAGCACAGCGTAGGCGATTCCTTTTGCATAATGTACTGTCGCTGTAGATACGCAAAGAAGCTGTGGGTTTGCTGGCATCGGAAGTTTAATGATCTCTTCCCATTGGCCAAAACGAACCATTACGTGAGGCAATGTCACTAATTGCCATTCAGTCCAATCGACCATGCTTGGTGTCTCGATCGACATGAAATCCAGAGTCAAGATCTCAGACAGCCGCTTGGCGGCATAGTGTGCATCACCAGAGCGGCCAGACATCATGGCAGCATAAGCCATGGCATGGCAGTTATGTGCTCGGTAGGCAGTGTACATCAGAGATGCTGTATCTCCGCGTGCGAAGTATTTGTCGTCTGCAAGTATAGCGTTGAAATTGGAATCAACAGCCCGACGGTAGTCGCCACAAGCAGTGTCGATGTGTGTCGCCATGTGCTGCATGTGGGAACCATCTGGTACCATCCGTCGCAGACTGTCGGCTGCGTTCAAAGCCAGTTCGGGAAAGGGCGACATCTCCATCATGTGGATGTACAAATGGCACAGGCCAGGATGATTTTGTCCGTCAGTGTATGCTAGTCCCTTTTCTAATGCGGCTCTTGCCTCATCTATATCTGTCCCTGTCGTTTTCCCAGTCTTGAGGTCCCAGAGCTGACGCGGACGAGTACACATGATGGCGTCAGCGAACAGAGTCATCACATCGAGATCTTCTCTGTAAGCTTCGTAGACCGGGCGCATAGCTTCTGCGTATGCATAGTCGAATTGCGATAAGTCAGCTGGAATGGCCGTATTACTGCACGGAAAGCGAGCGGTGAGTGCAGTAATGAGTGCTCTTTCCTTGGGTGGGACATCGACCTGTACTTTCCTTGCGCATGCCAAGGCACCGAGTATCTTTTCCAGGGAGCTGCGACGATCGTCCGGTGTGAACATTCGCCAAGATTTGTTGTAGTTGGGACCTACAGCAAATGCAATTCCCCAATACGCCATTGCGCAATTGGGATCATGTACAGCTGCCGTCTCGAAACATTGCGTAGCCGCTTCGTGGTTGAACGAGTAGCACCACACAAGGCCACGATTGAACCACGTTTGCGCTTCCTGCGATGTTGTATGGATTTCACGTCCATATTCACCCAAGTCATAATACGGGCTCTCACCGCCTGAGCTGAGATAGTCCCTGTGCTAGTCAGTACCGTAGAGTAGCATCAACGGCTCAGTACTTACTTCATTTTCCACTGTTTCTAAGTTGCTTCCTCGGCCTTCGACGTCCGAAATGAGGCTGGTAGGTGCAAGTTGCCAGAATTACAATCTGCAACCGCTATTCTGTTTATTCGGACGAATTCGATCCCAAAAACGCTTTACTATTCTTCACAGAATGGACGGCCGAGGTGAAGGTTTTATATAATTCCTGATTGCTCGGCCGAGCGAAGATTCTTATGTTGTCTTATCGTACAGTAGTAACTTTGCGTGTGTCGGTGTTCAAATCCATCTAGTCGGCGTTTACCTAACGAAGGTTTCGGGGACTATCATCTGCTGCCGTAAGAGAAGCCCCGCAATTGTAAGCTAAGTGTTCAGCCCCGCTCTCCTTGCAGTCGATGGCATCACTAGAGACAGGAGTTGCTAGGCCAAGGTGCTTTGTCAGACAAACACGAGGCGAGTCGGAGCGGATGTAGAGTTAAGCATGCCGGCCCGTTGGGTGACTAGCGTACCGATCTCAACCTCGTATTACCTGGATGGTAGATTAGGGCTGTCTAGGTGCTGATTAAGGATACTTAGCCTATTGCAGCATGCTTTGCAAGACGGACAAAATGTGGACGTCTGGTTAAGTAGGTCGACTGCGTACAATGCGAGATAGACATCGTCTATATAACGACCGTCACAATCTATGCACTAAGTCCAACTTCGCCATCTTCAACCTTGCCGTAACAATACAACACCTGCACACCACCAAGACCTTTGTCAACCTAAAAAGAAGAACCATGTCAAAGACAATCACCAACGTTGCACTCACAGGAGTAAGGATATTTTCAAAAGACCTAGGCATAATCGACTAACATGACACAGGCGACCGGTAATGTAGGATCACCCATATTGACTAGCCTTCTTGAAGCCGGTTTCAATATTACTGTCATTGCTCGCAAGGGGGGTAGAGCATTCCCATCGGGTGTGTCAGTCAAGGTTGTCAACACCGACTCTATCGCAGAGATAACCGAGGCCCTACGTGGTCAACATGCCATCGTGGATGCAACATCCGGGCCCGATCCAACCCTTCCAGGGCGAATTGTCGAAGCTGCTGCTTCCGCCCGGGTATACCGTATCATCCTCAGCGAATTCAGTGTCGATCCTGAAGATCCTGTAGCTCGCTCGCCGCTCGTGCACCATGGAAAAAACCAAGCTCTTCGGCGAGTCAAGGAATTGGCTGCTGAGAGAAAGCTCACATGGAGTGCTATATCGAATGGGGCTTTCTTAGATTGGAACATCCGAACCGGCTTCATCAACGTTGACATTCGAAGCAAGAAGGTCGAATACATTAACGATGGCATGCTTCCGTTTCCCTGGACAATGCTCTCTTCGGTCGGTGCAGCAGTTGCAAATGCACTCCAAAAGGCAAAAGAGACGGAAAACCGCTGTTTGTATATCTCTAGCGTTATCAAGAGCCAGAAGCAGATGGTAGAGCTTGCGAAAGAGGTCTTAGGTAGAGATGGGTGGGAGGAGACAGAGCAAGATATGAACCAAAAGTTGGAGGACGCGACTGAGTCTATGATGGCTGGCAAAGTTGACCTTGGTGTCATCGGCGATATGATCCGATGGTCTGCGGGTACCGTTCCTGCCCTGCGCTGGAAGCAGTTGGACGACAACAAGCTGTTAGGCGTCGAACAGCTGGATGACGACGAGGTGCGCAAGTTAATTCGAGACATCGCTTTGGAGAGCAAGTAGTCTTCCGGATCAGGAATCGTAGGTCGGCGCATACCGGCATGAGAACATGAAATCGAAACAATTGGCCCCATCATACATCATGATGTACGATTCTTTATACCTACTTTATCATCAACATATACGGCGTATTGTATGTGTAGCATGGATGACCGAAATGAGTAGTTCCCAGATAAGGATTCGTGTTTTGAAAGTGGTTAGAGGTAACTAGGTGATTCGTTTGTTGAGGCAATTTCCTCCCTCTTACGGAGGAGCGAGACATTCTGCAACTCTCATAAAGACAGGATCACCATTATGGGATAGCTTGCCATGGGTACGAGCATGGGAAACTGCCAATCGGATCTGTCCTTGGCGATCAGGTGGTAGACATTTGCTGCATTGCTGCATTGCTGCACGAAGATCTGCGCTGCAATTGAGCATACAGGCGTTATACTCGGTGTGACGTTGCTCATATTGCAAAATCTTTCCTAATTTGAAGGACTGGTCGACATGCGCAACAGGAGTCATAGAGTCAAAGTCAGCACCTAAACAGGTATTGACTTATAGGGGGCTGGGGTGATTTGTCGAGTACCCTAGCCAAGTCCAGGTCCACTGCTGCATGTACGATAGAAGGCGGCCATGCCGATGCAGAATGGAAATTCTTAATCGTTCATTTATTCTTGACCTCGAACTTGGCGTATCCGACGGCGAGCTCTCCACATGTACTAGAGCCTCACAGGAGATTTGCGTATCTTACGTTGCCGCGCATATCCGATCTGTGCGTGACTTGCGCGCGTTATCTGCGAAGAGCCTCCTCGCCCTCACACAGGCAGGAGCTGAGGAGCTGGAGTATC
>Ga0265797_10002735_pt1 | contig 29165 bp, 10 predicted proteins | sample P2T30metagenome_FD_192433 | JGI IMG/M metagenome (GOLD analysis project Ga0265797, IMG submission 192433) | Plant litter microbial communities from East Loma Ridge, Irvine, California - P2 T30 | ecosystem: Environmental > Terrestrial > Plant litter > Unclassified | place: USA: California...
AAAGAAGCAAAGTGCTCCTGCGGCAAGCAGCCCGCCATGCAATGCAACTGCGAGAAGTCCTCGAGCGAGAACAAGACCTCCGGCGCCAGATGCTCATGCAGTGAGTCAAACCTTGTGACCTAATGCACCTAAACATACACTGATGATGTATCCAGACCAGCGTCCCGCCGGCGAGTGCACCTGCAGCCGCGCCAGCAACGAAAACGACAAGCCCGCCGGCTCGGCCTGCGCCTGCGGCAAGCGATCTGCCAACGCTTGCAACTGCGAGGGAACCGAGGTCGGCAAGGCCTCTGAGCTCGAGACCGACTTCACTACCAAGGCTTAGATGAGAAGTCTAGGTAGTTTTCAAACCTCTCTTTTGGCTTCTGGTACTTGCTCTGTGGGATTGGTGTTTTAAACGAGGAAAGGGCATGGGATGGCGTTATGGCTTTGTGTCCATTGATGGGATGATGGTTTGGGAGGATCGATGATGGGGCTCGATCAACACTTGCTTCGTCGAGTATGGTTTTTGAGCTTGAATGAATATATGAATGTCAACTACTACTACTTGATTACACGCGTGATCGTCGCTCGTAGATGACGCCTGCTCATTTTGCATTCAGTGATGATGAAACGACCGTAAAAGACAACATTGCACGTAAGCAAGAGAAAGATGGAAGTCAATCACCCGAACGAAGCCTGTCAGCTGATAGATAGATCGATCGTTTGAACAATTCAACATTGCATTGCATATCATCAAGAAACGAAAAAAAGTCCGGTCGATTTGAATCCGACCACTGTCCAGTCACAAAACAAAACGAAACAAAACAAAACGAAACGAAAAAACCCGCGCGCAAAATCCACAAGAAAAGCAGCAAAAAACAAAAGTCTTCCATTCATTCCCTCATGCGCCATCCATCCTTCCATCCATGAATTCCCAATGGTATCTGAAACTCATTTCAATGTACCTTTCACAGGTGCTTTCCTTCCAGCCCGACCATCCCAATCCAATTTGATCCAACGCCAATATCCTCACTGAGCGGCCATACCGCACCGAGTCTCACATCAGTTATACACCAACCGTCTCCTCGGGCTGCCTTGCCCCTCCAATTCGTACCTCTGGTTCGGCGCCGGCTCCAAAGTCGGGCCTCCATGCCAAGGCGTTCCCTGATAGACGCCAGTACCGTCCGCGAGACCACTGAAAGTCCTCTGAGGAGTCGGAGGCGGAGCCTGGAAATTGTAGGGAGTAGTCCAAGGCTGCTGGTGGTGCTGCTGCTCCATTGCCTTGTTACGCAGAACGCCGAAAGCGAAGTTCGAGACGGCGAAGCAGCCGAAGATCATCATGGCGGTGAAGAGCATGGCTTTGTACGAGATGGGCTCGATGAAGGAGTTGAAGATCTCGGCAAAGGTGTGGGCGGAGACTTTGGCGCGGGCGATCTTCAGCGGGTCTTGGGCCATTGTTCGTTCCCAGTAGTCGCATTGGGTCTTCATAAAGGGTGGTCGCGTGCTAGAGGCACAGCCATTCTCCTGGTACTCCTCTGCAGCGCGGCGGATTTCGGCGATGATGTCTGCGCTGGCTTCGAACGCTTTCTTGTCTACGTCGCCTTGAATGGCGGTCCAGAAGCTGTAGAGCATGTAGGCGCAGGCGGATAGCAGGAACAGGTTAAAGAACAGTTGGGCGTAGAACGATAGAATGTGCGGCACAGTCGGGTGAGCGCCGATAAAGGTGAAGAGCGATGATACCAGACCAGGCTCTTTCGACGGCGGCGGTTGTTGCTGTTGCGCTTCTTCGTTAGGCGGCGGCGGATTATGCTTGCCGCTGCGCTTGCGTGGGCTGATTGTTCGTGGTATCGGTATCGTCATCTCAGAGTCGTCGTCCTCAGCGTCGGATCCAGATCTACTATAACTCTGGAGGGCTAGCTGTCGGCTGGCGTACTGATTCTCTCTGCTCCTCTGCTTGCGAACGCGGTGGTCCTTGTTCTGCAACACCTCAGCCCGAGGGATCTCACCGCGACCAGGGCTGTTGAACGTCTTCTTCACCCTCCCCCAAACGCTCTCCTTCTTGCCGACAGGGCTGCTCGGTCGTCGGTCTGACCTCTCCCTCTCCCTCTCAAACTCCTTCTCCCTTGTCCACTCTCTTGCTCTCTCTTTGCGAGGGCTGATCTGTACGCTTGACATGGTAGGCAATACCGGCGCGCTTCTCGAATCCAGCCCGCCGCCTAGCTTCCTCCTCTCAAGCGCCAATCTTTCCGCTGGTGTCCCCGCCTCGCTATCGTCTTGTCTCTCTGGGCTCTTGGGAGTCTCGCCGGCGCTCGAATCCTCCATGTGCGTGTCTTGTACCGGTTTCCTCGGGGTTGTGTATAGAGCGTTAAAAGCTGGAACAGGCGGTAAGGGCTTCGTGGGGGAGGTTGTCCTGCTGGCGCCTGGGCGCGTGGGCGAGTCGAAGGTCTGGTAGTCTCCTTTATTTGCTGCGTCAGTCGTACTATTCGATCTTGTTTCCGTCTGCGCCTTGCGCATGAACGCTGAGAACACACTCTTTCTGCTGCTGCCAGGCTGTTGGAAGCGCTGGTTGTTGTTCATGGCGACCTTTGCGAATGGGCTCTGGGAGTTTATCGGGCCTGTGCCGTTCTCGTATTGAAAGTCCATAGGACTCTCATGATAGCGTTTCGACATTTCGCGTGAGGATGTCGTGTCGTTGTGGTGTGATGTAGGCGGGGTTAGAAATGTTGTCCCTGTTGCTTTGGAAAGTCCGGTGTAAACACTGGTTTCTGGCTAGCGTGGTGGCTGAAAGTCACAATTTGAGCCGCTTTACGCGCCTTGACGCGGTGACGCCTGATGTTAGACTTCACTTCACTCTTCTTCGAAACATATGCCTACTAGGCCCAAGACATGACACATGAATACACGGCGATGTAGTGAAAACATTGGAAGACATGCACGGGTCATGTTGATATGTATGAGGTCAAGCCTCATGTAATAGATACGACACCACTTTCAAAGCCCACGGAGAGACACGAACAAAATCAGATCAATACCATTCACTCGAGGGGATCGAAGAAGAGAACCGCTATACAATTGGTATACCCACCCACCCCCAATGCACTACAGCAACGAAAAAAAAGAAATCTGCCCTCGCAACAACCCCTCACCTTAACTCATCTCTCCAGACCCATTCCGCTGTACAAACGCTTTGCCAGAAATTTGCTTTTCCTTCTCTCATCGCCATGCAAACAAAAATCGACGTAACCGCCGCCGCCTCAACTCTTCCCTTCTCGTCGACGGAATGAATCAAGTCGGGTACGGCAGCTTCAACCTCTCCTCCATAGACTTCATGAGAATAGGAGGGACAGTCTCGTCCGTAGCACGGATAGTAAGACGGTACATCTAAGAAGAAAAAAAACCAAAGGTTAGCAAAAGTACACACATGGACGAGGGAAAAAAAAAATGGGCGCACAAAAGACCGTGATGCGACGAGACAAAAAAACAACCAAAACATACCTTATTCCCAGCATTCGGCTCCAACCTTAACAAACACCCAAACTTGCCCCCGCTCGTATGCAGCACCGTGGCGCCGACGAAATTCCTCACATTGGGATCCACGCCGTCGAGCACGCCCCACTTGAACCCGAGCAGGAACTTCCTCGTCACGTCGCCCGAGACGTCGAAGCCGGTAAAGATCTTCTGCGCCTCCCGCGGGGCGCCGCCGATCTGCTTCCAGCGCTTGAAGAAGTCTTCGCCCGACAGCACGGCGCCCTCCATGTACTTGTGCAGCAGGACGGGGAGCTGGAGCGTGATGGCTTGCAGGGCGCCGGCGATGTAGGAGACGCGAATGGTGGGGGGTTGAGCGAAGACGGACTTGGCCTCGAACATGATCATTTGCGAGGTCTGGGAGCCGGGCTGGACGGTGGTGTCCGGGAGGCCCTTGATGTCTGTCTTCAGGCTTGCGGCGGGCGAGTTGGGGTTGTCGATGGTGGTGGTGAAGGAGTGGATGGGCGCGGAGGATTTGTTGGAGAAGTACAGGATGATGCAGCCGACTTCGGCGCGGTATTCGGACCGCAGGCCGACTTGCAGTTGGGCGTCTTCGTAGAGCAGGCCTTCGGGCTGGAGCATTAGGCGGTTGTAGCCGGGCTCCCAGTCTGGTGAGAGGTGGGAGGCGGTTGCGAGGTTGGGCCCGCTGTTGTTTGAAATGTCCAGTCCCATGAGCTCGTCCAGGGGTGACTTTGACGTGCCATTTGTTGTTGCAACACCGTTGGCGGCAGGTGCACCAGTCGATGCATCGCCATTCGCCTGACTGCTGTTGAAGTTCCTCTTAAGTGTTCCTCCTCGTTGCAGTGCAGGGCCATCCTTTGCCGTCACAGACCACGTTCGCTTGTCTGCCGATGCTCCCTGTTTCTTGTCCAGGCGAGCAAGCAAGGCAGATGTTCTCTCTGGGAAGGGTGGCATCTCGTCGCAGACAGTCCGAATAAGATCGTCCGTGGGCATGGTCGCCATAGCCAGATATTCGCAAGCGCGTTGTTGCAATTCCGAGTCGAGCGTGTGGCTGTATATCCTGAAAGCCTGCAACAGTTGGGGCTTGATCTCGGGGAAGAGGTTCACAAATTTGACGAAAGCAGACAGAATCATCGCTCTTGTACTCATTGAGCACGAGTTGAATTTGTTCTGCAACGCCATGAACTGCTCGATGGGACTTGACCCTTTGGTGTCGGCGATTAAATGTCCAAACTCGCCCAACAGGTAGCTACCAATCTTGACAAGTGTCTCGTGGCAGTGGTCTGCTTTGCAGTATTGCAGGATGTTTTTGGCCGCATAAACCTGAAGCTCTTCATTGTTTGTGACAATCTGAATGACACGCTGCCACACCTCATCACTGACGTGATCGCCAGCCATGGCAATGAGTCGCATGGAGATATCGACATACCACTTCACATCAGTGGCATACTTTTCCGTCAGGATGGCGATCTTGAGCACCATCTCCTCGCGTATTGCGTAGTCGGCAGTCTGTAGGAACTTCAAAAGCTCGTGGACGATCTTTTGTGAATTTGTCGAGTCGCACATGCTGTAGAGCAGATCAAGACCTTGTCGTCGGACAGTGATATCCCTATCCTTGAGCGATCCGATGATGAGGTCCTGGTGCTTCTTGATAGGATCCAGTGTTTCCGCTCGTACAGCCAGATGTGTCATGGCCTCCAGACCAAGGTATCGCACGTTTGTTTCCCTCGAACTGATAAACTTGCCCAGCCTGGAGGAAATTTGCACCATGAGGTCCCGTTCCGTGTCAAGATGGATAATAAGGTTGATCGCTTCGAAGAGAACAGCATTCTGGGCGTTGTTCTGTTGAACATTCTTAGGCATCTCCATGGCATTGTCCAGAATCCGCTGCAACGACTCTCGTAAGATTCCTCGAATGTGTGTATCCTCGGCCGGCGGGAAGTACTGTAGCAGTCGGAGAAGCTTGACCTGAAGCCAAGGACAAGGCACCTTGTAGTAGACGTAGTCGCCAGAGTATTCCTGATCGATAACGATCTTCCGTAGTCTTTGGCAGGCCTTGATGTAGCTGCCCTTGTAAGCATCCGGATCGGCTTGCGCCAATGCTGCCACAAGCGAAGTCACCGAGAGAGCGACACCCATATCCGGATCATCCATAATGGCGACGATCCTCTCCCTCCACTCCATTTGTACGATCGTCGGCACCTTGCGGAACAACCTCAGCAGGGTGAGCGCAGCCTTTTTCTTCACGAACGGCTTCGAAGTCGGCGAAATAAGCAGCCTGTGGACATCCGCGGACAGCGCCTCGCCCATCTCCCTACTGCCCACATTGGCAATCGCATGCAACGCCAGGCAGTTGTTTAGCTCATTGTGGTCCGCCAAGTCCTTCCGTATACTGTTGACGACCAGATGTAGCAGCTCGTGTGACTCGTGCAAGAACAGCGTCACGGCCAGGTAGCCAATCTGCTTCTCCGAGTACTTGTTCGCCGAGATCAAGTTGACCGCCTCCAAGTGTCCAAAGTCGACGTTCCAGCCCAGGATGTAGATGTACAGCAGCTTGCACACGTACTTCTTCTTGTCGTAGCCGGATAGGCTGCCTCCCTTGAACTTGGAGCGAATGTTGGCGAGCTCCTTGTTGATGCGCTTCTCTTCCAATTCCCTGGCGCGCGCGTTGCGCAAGTCGGCTATGAAGGAGACGAGGCCGCGCATGGTGTTGTCCTTGCCAGCGGACCCCATGCCTCGATTGAACATGGCGGCGGCGGCTTGCGCCATGTTGACGGATAGGTTGAGGCCAGAGCCGGTGTTGCCGTATGATCGGTTCTTGTTTCTGGGAGGCTTTCCAAGGAGACTCCAGGTTCAGGGATCAAGGAGCTTGGTGTGGATGTGGGTTGTGGACGTGGGAGTATTAGGTCAGCTCGCGAATATGCTGGTATTTCTTTCGGCAGTCTCTCACTGTCTCAACACACCGAAGAGAGTGTCGGTGGATGTCTAGGAAATGTAAGTAATCTCCCACGCGGAGCGATGATGCAGGAGGGGTGGTACGGTATATGGTCGGCGGCGGCGTCTTCAAAGCCCCAGCCAGCTTGTGCAACGTTCATCAGGGCTTCGGAGGAAAGACATCCGGCCTTCTCAATGGCAACCTACATGTAGTTATGTACAATGCAGCTATCTCATACTGTACGAGCACTGGAACGAAAGTAATTCTTCATACTAAACTTCATACTAAAGGGAACATGGCACTCGATCAGATAACACATAAGTTATATGGATACACATATATAATCGAACTCAACCTTCTAACCAGCAAGTAGTATCCCTTCCATTCCAGTCCCCTCATACATGTATGAACACCATCATGTGCGAGGCACTAGCAGTCAAAACGCCCCTCCCCCATTTATCGCAATGCTAAAAAGGCGCGCGAAAAAACAATAACAAAACCATCTATGGGTAGCTTGTTGGGATATCAAATACACCTCCATCGTCACTTGTACGTCTCAACCATCAAATCTAAAACGAAGAGATGGCGACGGCAATGACCTGTGCATCGCTGTGCGAGATGCTGACAGTGGTGTCCTTGACGCCGGCCTTGTCGGCAGCGGCCTTTGCATCACCGTGGAGCTGTGGATTATATTAGTCAAAAGTTTCATCGAGTTGCAGAAAACCTGGATTATGAACTTACCACGACAGTCGGTGCACCGGTCTCCGAGTTGACGATCTCAATGTCCTTCAACGGGGCGCCGGCGCCCTTGCTCTGGACCTTCAAGCTCTTGAAGACGGCTTCCTTGGCGCTCCAGCGGCCAGTGAAAGAGGCTTGCGGGTTGGGCTGGGCACGGCAGTAGGAAATCTCCTGCTGGGAGAAGTTGCGCTCGATGAAGGTGTCGTTGTGGATGTCAAGCGCGTCGATGCTCTCGATGTCGACACCGGGGTTGGAGTTGGCAGAGGCGTTGACCTTCATCAGGTTCTCGACCATCTCGGTCGTGCTCTTGTCTTGAGGCTTGGTGGGCGCCTTCTTGGGGTAGAGAAGGGTCGAGGTCTTCTTGTCCTGAGCGACACGAGCCTCCGGGTTGAGGAAGACGGAGCTCTGCTGAGCGTCGTCGTAGGGAGACTTGTCCTTGGCACGGAAGATGGTGTTGTTGATCATACCGTCGTGCTGGTAGCGGTAAGCCTTCTTCTGGCGCGCCTCGACCTTGGTCTTGTAGGCGTTGAAGGTAGCCTCGTCGAGGGTGGCGAACAGGTACTTGGGGTGGATACCAATGGCCTGGGCGCCCTTTTGACCGAAACCGAACGAGGTGACGGAGAAGGCCTTGACACCATCCGTCTGGATAGACTGGTTGGGGTAGACGATGTAGTCGAACTTCTCCATGATCTTGTCGATGTTGTCGGCGTTGCGGTTGCCGGGAACCAGACCGGTGTTGAGGACCTGGAGAGCACCGTTGAACATGAAAGCACCGGCAGCACCCTTGGGGTGACCAGTGAGGTACTTCTGGAAAATACCCATGAGTGCATTGCCCTTCTGGCGACCGAGGTGGTTCATCTGCTGGCAAAGCACGTCGGACTCGTTCTTGTCGTTGGCGACGGTGGAAGTACCGTGGAAGGAGGCCACGTTCAAGTCGTCGATGGTCAGACCCCAGGTGGCGAGGGCGCCACGCAGAGGAGCGATCTTGGGGTCGGACTTCCAGAAGTTGTTGCCCAGGCTGTAGAGGGCATCCTTCTCTTGACGCCTGGCCTCGCGCTCGATGTGAGCAGCGCGGTCCTCCATGTACTCGGTCTCGTCGAAAGCGCCGCCCTGCTGCTTCATGGCGGCAACCTCCTCCTGGAGGTACATGAGCTCCGACTCCTGCCAAGTCTGGATGTTCTTGCGGCGCATGTCCATCTGCCTCTTGCGGTACTTGATGTCGAGCAGGGGCGACGGGAACTTGCCTGGGGTCTCGCGAGCAGTGGTGAGCACACCCTGGCCCGGAGCAGGAACGGAGCGACCGATCTTGTCAGTGGCAGTGGCGGTGAGACCAAGGATACCGTAGATGGGCACACCCATGTCGAGAGCGAGCTTGGCGTCCATGATGACTTGCATACCGCAACCCTGGGACTCCATGAAGCCGTTACGGGTAGTGGTGGTCGGGCGAGACATCTCAGCCGGGGTACGGCCGTGAGCGAACTCGTCCTCGGCGTTGCTGGTGGCCTTCATGTTGGCAAACTCGTAAGAGCCCTCCTCCTGGAAGTCATCGAAACCACCGACGAAGCACATGCGGGCCTTGCCCTCGACAATGCAGTCGTAACCAATGTCGATGGACTCAACGGCGGTGGCGCAAGCACCGACGGGAGTGCGGATGGGACCGGTGGAAGACATGAGCAACATGTTGATCCAGGCACTCATGGTGTTGATGAAGGACTCTTGGAGAATGTCCTTCTGCAGAGGTCTGTCAAGGTAGCGGTCCTTGTACATACCGCGCAGGGCGCTGGTACCACCAATACCGGAACCGATGCAGTTACCCACCTCAGAGATGTGGACGTACTTGTAGAACTCGTACGGGTCGGTGATACCCGAGGACAAAAGGGCCTCGACGGTAGACACAAGTACGTAGAGCGTGACGGGATCGACCTGGGAGATGATGTCGTCGGGGATACCGTAGACCTTTGCGCTCCAACCGGTGGGGATCTGGCCAGCAACGAGACGGTCGAAGCGGAGAGCCTTGGGGATGAGAAGAGTGGCACCCTTCATGAGACGGACGGAGTACTCTCCGGACTCGAGCTCGAAGATGTCGACCTTGTCGCCGTGCTGGCGCTTGAACTCCTCGGCAGTCTCCTTGGAAGCCTCGAATGGGTCGAGGTCCTCTTGGGTCTGGATCTCCTGCAGGAGCTCCTTCTTGTTGGGGTCGTAGCCGTTGAAGAGCTCCGGCTCGATGAGACGGATACCGGAGTGCTCGAGGATGTGCTTCTCGTACTTGGGCTTGACGTCCTTGTCGTCGACCGGCTCGTTGGTCTTGGCGTCAACCCAACCAGAGTAGCTCTGGCCCTTGAGGTTGCCGTTGTGGTTCTTGATAAGACCCATCATCCAAGCCATCTCGACGCAACCCTCGAGAGAGAACTGGCCGTAAGCCTCCATCTCCCAACGAGTTCTGGAGTTACCCCAAGGTCCAACCTCAGCGAAACCAGTGACGACGACAACCTTCTCGAGGTCGACCATGCCCTTGAGGTCGCTGTTGATGGGCTCGACCTCGGACTTCCAGTCAGGAAGCTTGGGGAAGTCGAACTTCATGTTGGCGCGAGAGCTAACGTTGACAGTCTTGTACAGGGCCTCGCTGGCCTCGCCGTTGACGATCTTGTTCTCGACAGCAGTCTCGCGGGTGACGGCGCGGCGGATCTCGGAGGTCTCGGTGATGTCCTTGCGGAGCTTGGTCATGAGCTCCTTGAGGTTGGGGAGGAATTGCAGACCACCGTTGAGGTCGGCGAAGACGGGCTCCTGCTGGCAGAGGTTGACGATGGACGGGGCCATCAGACCGAGCAAGTTGAAAGCCATCTCCTGCTGGGAGAAGGTGCGCACACCATACTTCTCAACACCCTCAGCAACGATGTTGTTGCCACCCATAAGACCAGTGCCACGGGTCCAGCCGATGACAGCACCGCAAATGGTGAGGAAGTTGCCCCAGTTCTCGGAGTGCCAGCGGTTGAAGAGAGTCTCGAGGGCGAGCTTGGACTCGGAGTAGAGACCGTCGTTACCGAAGGTACCGTGGTTGGGCGAGAGAGGAAGGATGACCTGGGCAGGCCTGGTCTCGAAGTTGCGGACGGCCTTCTGGGTCTTGACGTTGCCGAGCATGCGAAGAAGGTTGGTAAGCATGATACGGTGGGCAAGCTCAGACTTGCTGTCGATGTTGTCGATCTCGCGGCCGTTCTCAGGGATGGCAGCGAACGGCACAATGAAGTCGAGGTCCCAGCCAAGACCTTTCTTCTCATCGTAGATCCACTCGACGAGAGCGTTGGTGTCCTGCTGACTACCCTGGTTGAAGGGAGCAACAACGAGCTGGGAGCCACGAGCACCGTAGCGGGTGTACATGGACTGGTAGTACTCGGTAACGGAGCGAGAGAAGCGTGAGGTGGTCACGACGACCTTGGCGCCACCGCTGATCAGGCCCTGGAGGACCTCAGCACCGATGGAACCAGCACCGGCACCAGTCATGAGGACGTTCTTGCCCTGGAAAGTGACACCGGCCCTGGCGGCCTCCTCGAGACCGTCGAGGTAGATGCCGGTAAGCTTCTTGCTGTACTCCCAGCCGTGCTCGTCCTTGCGCTTCAGGTGGAGGAAAGGCACGGTTTCGATCTTGCCCTGCTTCACGGGACCTTGGGCGCGGCTGGTGCTGGTGCGGGCACCCTTGAGTGCGCCAGTGGTCTTGCTGCTCTCAGTGGGCATAATCTGACCCTCGTTCATACCGAGAGAGCGAACGATGTTGGTGTACAGCTGCTTGATCTCAAGCTGCGACGACTTGGAGACGCTGTGCTGCTGGCGAATGAGCTTGTAGACGCGCTGCAGGTCGTTCTGGACCTTTGTGCGGTTGCCGTACTCTGAGATCTTGCCGCCCTCAGCCATCTCGGTAACGTAGTGCTCGAGCTTGCGAACACTGGCACGAGGAGCCTCCTCGTAGTTCATGTTACCGCGGGCATCAATCTTGAGAGAAGGTGCCGTGGGAACGGCGACGTCCTTGTAGACAGGAGACTCATCTAGGACGTCCCTGCAGTTGTCGATGAGCTGCTCACCGAGCTCCTTGGCAAGCTTGTAGGTCTCGCCACGCTCGGTAGGGCAGTGGTCGATGTGGTACTGCATGAAGTCGAGCAGCGTGGGGTTGGCGCGGTTCATGATGAGAATGCAGCGGCTGACAATCTCGCGGTCGACGGCCTTCAGGCGACCAAAGATGATGTCGTAGTACATGGTGAGGGCATCCTGGCGAGCCCAGTTCCAGGACGAGTCGTAGACACGGGTCTTGAGCGCGCTGAACGCGGGCTCGATGCCGGCAGCGTAGAACTCGCCGTGCTCGGTGTTCCAGAGATCGAGCTGTGCCTGCAGAGCAGTCTCGTTGGCCTTGCCAGCAATGGCGGCCTTGTCGCCAGCGCGGAGGTCCATTTTGAGGTAACGCGCAAAGAGCTCGAGCTGCTGCTTGAACAGAGTCTTCTGGTCCTTGGTGAGTGCTTCGAGAGCTGCCGGGTCCATCATCATGCCACCGCCAGCGGCGCCACCCTCTCCGGCAGCAGGGCCAGATGAGAGGTTTACGCCAGCTGCAGTGGCGTATTTTTGTGTAACGTCGTCCAACCAAGCCTTGCCGTCATTTTCTGAGCCAAGACGAGCTGCGGGTTCCATGGTGAGAGCGAGCAGCAGAACACCGTCCTGACGGCCAGAGGCCAGACCCCATCGGGTCTCCAAGTGTTTCCTCACAGCAGTGATGTTGAAGCCACCAGGCATCTTTGATGAGACCATGCGCGCAATGAGCGATGTGGATTGCTTGCCGAGCTGGCCATTGAAGGTCTGCTGCATAGACGCTCCCAGCTCATCGAGAGGGGTGTCTTCGGGCTTTTCAGGTGTAGAACCAAACTCTTTTCCAAGGTCTCCGAGGATTTCGTTTTGGAGGGTCGATTTGCCTGTGAATTGGTGTTAGCGTTACTGCTAGAGAATATTCTCAAGATGATTTATCCAAACTTACCACCAACCAAATCCTTGATGGCTTTGCTGAGAGGAATGTCGGTCAAGGGCTTCTTCAGCTTCTGTGCGACGAGTGTGCGAAGGATGTCGACGGCGCCAACGGGAGCGTCGGCCACCGCAGCAGCAGGACCAGCGCCGGGTGCAGGTGCAGCGGCAGCAACAGGTGCGGCGGCGGCTGGCGCAGCAGAGGAGGAGGGTGCGGCGCTGCTAGATGCCGGTGCGGCAACAGGCTCATCCTCAATGGGCTCGACGTCGTAGTAAATGTCGGGACCGTCCTTCTTGTAGCAGAGGACCTGGCGCTGGACGGATCTCGCAGCGTCGTATGCCTCGTACTTTGCGGCCAGAGTGCGCTTGGCCATCACGCCGAGGGTGTCTGCAGGACCGACCTCGACGATGCGCTCAGTGGTCTTCTCGCCGAGGATGACATCCTGGGTCTCGATCCATCTCACGGGAGAGGCGAATTGGTATGCCAGCAGCTCAACGAGCAGCGTGTGTGCGAGCTCCTGCTCGACTTCGGGACGCATGTCGGCGGGAGTGTATTAGAGGGGTGTAAAGAGTGTGTTTGGCGAGCCAATGGCCTCGGAGCGAAGGTGAGCAGCGCAATGCCCGTGGCGGAGGAGGGTAAAAATTTGCCCGTTGTCAATGAGCTCGCTGGCGGGTATTAAGATTTGGATGGAGAGAGAGGGAGAGAGGGTTGGTGGATTGGATCGAGGGTGGGAGGGAGAGGAGGGAATGGGGAGTATGAGGGGGAGTTGGAGGAGGAACAGCAGGGCTGGACAGGTCAGGACAAGATGAGGCCTGGATAACTATCTGGGAGGGTCGGGAGTGTTTCTGATAGCGGGCGGTCGGTGAGCTGCGGGCACGACAGGTTGAGTCTGCTCAAGCTTCAAGCATCCACGCATCACAGTGCATTCGAGCCCGTGCGCGCAGCCAAGTGCAGGAAGGGTGCGGAGAGAAAGCGTGAGAGGATATGCAGGTGAGCTCTCATGCTCGAATGCCATGCGTCTGATAACGCGGGCGGCAATGCGGGCAATCGTTGGGGTATGGTATTGAGATGCTTGTTTCTTGTGTCTATATGCACCTATGTATCTTCACGTACATGTACTGTAATTCACCGTGAGTTGCAGTCTTGTAGAGAGCGACAATACTATACCATACAAGAGCGGTGTGGTGGTGGTGGCAACTAACCGACTCAATCAATCAATCAATAATTAGCAGCCCTCACCCGAGCGGAGGCGCCACTTGTCGTCTCCTGAATTATCACCAAAAAAAAATCAAACGATTCTCGCTGGTGTAGAAACACTACTGGCCCTGCGGTTAGGTTAGTTAGGGTGGGTGCTAGTCAACGCGTGGTACAGCTCTGACTAGCAGCAGCAGCAGCAGCAGCAGGAGCAGCAGGTGGTAGAACCGCCCGAGTCCCGGAAACCCTGCATCTGGCGGGCATTCAACCGTGCTCATCCTGGGTCTGTGGCTGTCAGCTCTGCGACCTGTCCGGTCCCACCCATTGGCAAGAGAAAGACTGTTTGAGCTATTCCTCCTCATCGTCTTTCTTGCAAGGTCGGCCTCAAGACTCGAGCACTTCTCACCTTGTCCTCCTCCTCGAACTCTCCTCCTCCTCCTCCTACTCCTTGCAAGACTCTGTTTGTTCTTCTACTGTATACACCACACCAGCTCACACGACCACCCTCCCTCGACTCCCTCCCTCCATTCTCTCCCCCGCGATTCCGTCGTCTTCTTCGCTCGCTGGTCCCCTCCTCCTACCGCCGTCTCAATCTCGGCCCACAGCTAGTTAGCTCTCAGATCTTCTGAGCCCTTTCCCGCCGCAAGCTCAAAAATCTGGTCTGGCTGCCTGCCTGCACCGTATGAACCCTTGAGCCATTCCGCCCCAAATATCCTGTGAGTCTCCTCTCTCTCATCTGCCTGCCGCACTGCCGCCGAATCATCCCCATCCATTTTATTCCCAATCCCATCCTACCACCGCCCAGCCTCTATCCTGCATCCATTGGCTTGTCGTGTATTGTCTGTCGCTGTATAGAGCTCTTCGCACTCGCCAGCCAGCCAGCCAGCCAGCCAGCAATTCTTGCCTCGACCAGCCCGCACCTTCACACACGGAGGAGACAAGCCAGGCCGCAGCGCCGAAACATGCCCACACGTTTCTAGTCGACTTACCACATCACTCGAAACCACCAATCAAGTCCCACCAAAAACTAATCATGAGCGTCCAGTTCAATAATTCTCAACGACCGGACACCATCCGCCGGATCAGCAGCAAAATGTACGGCTCTGGTGCCCAAACCGGCGTCTCCACGCCTCGCTCCCAGGCCGTCTCGCGTCCTCTCACCCTCACTCACGGCTCGCTCGAATACAACTTCTTAATACCCACCGCACTTCATTTCAGCGCCACTCAGCTCAAGGACGCCTTCCTTGCCACCCTCCCCGAATCCACAGACGAGCTAGCCCAGGATGACGAGCCTTCATCCGTCACCGAGCTGGTCGCCAGATATCTCGGCTTCACCGCCAAGGAGATCGACGAGGGCGATGACCCCGGATCATACGAGGAGGTCCTGAAGATTCTGCTACAAGAGTTTGAGCGGGCGTTCCTGCGCGGCAATGAGGTCCACGCTGTTGCTGCCACTCTGCCTGGCATCGTGGAGAAGAAGCTGATCACCGTGCGCTCTTACTACGCCGCACGCTCAGCAGCTGGTCGCCCTATCAAGGCACACGAGTCTGCTCTGCTGCGCGAGGCCGCCGATGAGAATGCCTACATCTACGCCGTCTTCGGTGGCCAGGGCAACATCGAGGAGTACTTTGATGAGCTCCGCGAGGTCTACACCACATACCCGACTCTCGTCGAGGACTTCATCACATCCGCCGCCGCACACTTGCAGCAATTGGCGAGAGACCCCAAGGCTGAGAAGCTTTACCCCAAGGGCCTCGATGTTATGCGTTGGTTGAACAACAAGGATGCGCAGCCAGACACCGAATACCTGGTTTCCGCACCTGTCAGTTTCCCACTCATCGGTCTGACCCAGCTCGCACACTACCTCGTCATGTGCCGAGTGCTCGGCACCCACCCTGGCCACGTCAGGGAGCGTTTCTCTGGTGCCACCGGTCACTCGCAGGGTGTGGTCACCGCAGCTGCCATCGCTGCTTCCAAGAACTTTGAGACTTTCGACAAGTCTTCGCGTGACGCGCTCAGCATCCTCTTCTGGATTGGTCTTCGCAGCCAGCAGGCCTACCCTCGCACTTCTCTCGCGCCCAATGTCTTGCAAGACTCGATCGACGAGGGTGAGGGTGCTCCCACTCCCATGCTTTCCCTCCGTGATCTGCCCCGCGAGGCCGTTCAGAAGCACATTGACACCACCAATGAGCACCTGCCGAAAGACAGGCACATTGGAATTTCCCTGGTGAACAGCGCACGCAACTTTGTCGTCACTGGCCCTCCCATGTCTCTCTACGGTCTCAACCTCCAGCTCCGCAAGTTCAAGGCTCCCACTGGTCTCGACCAGACTCGCATTCCTTACACCGACCGCAAGGTGCGCTTCGTGAACCGCTTCCTTCCGATCACCGCACCCTTCCACAGCCCGTACCTTGCAGAGGCCATTGGCCACCTCCAGGACGACCTCAAGGATGTCACCATTCCATCGAGCGACCTCGGCATCCCAGTCTTCGACACCTGCACTGGCGAGGACCTTAGGGAAAAGACCAGCGGCAACATTGTCCCTGACCTTGTCCGCATGATTTGCAAGGACCCCGTCAACTGGGAGGTCGCGACTGTCATGCCCAATGCCACGCACATTTTGGACTTTGGCCCTGGAGGCATCTCAGGTCTTGGTGTGCTCACCAACCGCAACAAGGACGGTACCGGTGTTCGTGTGATCCTGGCTGGCACCATGGACGGCACCAACTCCGAGGTTGGCTACAAGCCCGAAATCTTCGACCGCGATGCTGAGCACGCCGTCAAGTACGCTGTGGACTGGGTGAAAGAGTATGGACCTAAGCTTGCGAGAACGTCTGTCGGCCAGACATTTGTGGACACCAAGATGAGCAGACTTTTGGGTCTGCCTCCTGTCATGGTTGCTGGTATGACGCCTTGCACCGTGCCTTGGGACTTTGTGGCTTCGACCATGAACGCTGGCTATGAGATTGAACTTGCTGGCGGTGGATACTACAACGACAAGACCATGTCCGAGGCTATTGCCAAGATCGAAAGGGAGATCCCGGCTGGTCGCGGTATCACCATCAACTTGATCTACGTCGCGCCGAGAGCCATGGCGTGGCAGATCCCCATGATCGCCAGGCTGCGCGCTGAGGGTGTCCCGATTGAGGGTCTCACCATCGGTGCCGGTGTCCCTTCCATTGAGGTCGCCAACGAGTACATCGAGACCCTGGGCATCAAGCACATCAGCTTCAAGCCTGGTTCCACCGAGGCCATTCAGCAGACCATCAACATCGCCAAGGCAAACCCCAACTTCCCTGTCATCATGCAGTGGACTGGCGGTCGTGGTGGTGGTCACCACTCTTTCGAGGACTTCCACCAGCCCATTCTGTCCATGTACACACGCATCAGACGCTGCCCTAACCTCATCATGCTCGCCGGTTCTGGTTTCGGTGGTGCCGAGGACACCTACCCCTACCTCACCGGTACTTGGGCGAAGAAGTTCGGTTACCCGCCTATGCCATTCGACGGTGTCCTCTTCGGTAGCCGTGTCATGGTCGCAAAGGAGGCAAAGACCTCTGCCGCGGCTAAGCAAGCGATTGTCGATGCTCCTGGTCTTGACGACCACGAGTGGGAGAAGACTTACAAGGGTCCCGCCGGTGGTGTCATTACCGTCCGCTCCGAAATGGGCGAGCCGATTCACAAGATCGCCACCCGTGGTATCAAGTTCTGGGCTGAGATGGATCAGAAGATCTTCAGCCTCGACAAGGCCAAGCGCGTTCCCGAGCTCAAGAAGCAGCGCGAGTACATCATCCAGAAGCTCAATGATGACTTCCAGAAGCCATGGTTCGGCCGCAACCGCAACGGCGAGTGTGTCGATCTTGAGGACATGACCTACGGTGAAGTCGTGCGCCGCATGGTCGACTTGATGTTCGTCAAGCACCAGAAGCGCTGGATCGACAAATCCCTTGCCAAGCTCACTGGCGACTTCCTCCGTCGTATCGAGGAGCGCTTCTCCACTGTCGATGGCCCGTCTCTCATCCAGAACTACAGTGAGCTTGACGAGCCGTTCTCGACCGTCAAGAAGGTGCTCGAGGCATACCCCGAGGCCGATGAGCAACTCATCAACGCCCAGGATTGCCAGCACTTCCTGCTCCTTTGCCAGCGTCGCGGCCAGAAGCCCGTGCCATTTGTGCCTTGCTTGGACGACACCTTCGAGTTCTTCTTCAAGAAGGATTCCCTCTGGCAATCCGAGGACCTTGAGGCTGTTGTTGACCAGGATGTTGGCCGTATTGCCATCCTCCAGGGTCCGATGGCCGTCAAGTACTCCACCAAGGTCGACGAGCCGATCAAGGAGATCCTCGACGGCGTCCACAACGGCCACATCTCCATGCTTACCAAGGACTTGTACGCTGGTGACGAGAAGAAGATCCCCGTCGTCGAGTACTTCGGTGGCAAGCTCATCGAGGCAAGCGACGATGTCAGCGTTGAGGGCCTCACCGTCTCCGAGATTGACAACAAGACAATCTACCGTCTTTCCGCTGCCTCCGGCACCGCCCTTCCTGATGTCGACAGCTGGATGCAGATTCTTGCCGGTCGCACCATCTCGTGGCGCCACGCTTTCTTCACTGCCGATGTGTTCGTGCAGGGCCAGCGCTTCCAGACCAACCCGATGCACCGCATCTTCTCGCCCACCCCGGGCATGTTGGTTGAGATTGCCTACCCTGACGAACCCAAGCGCACTGTCATCACCGTCAAGGAGCCTTCGCACGGCAAGTACGTGCCCACCATTGAGGTTGGCCCGATGTCGAACAACGAGATTGTCGTCAAGATGATTGAGGACCGCAGTGCCTCTGGCAAGCCCGAGGCCCTGTCCCTGAGGTTCACATACCACCCAGAGACTGGCTACGCTCCCATCCGTGAGGTTATGGAAGCTCGCAACGACCGCATCAAGGAATTCTACTACCGTATCTGGTTCGGTGACGAGGCGGTTCCGTTCGACGCTCCGGTTACTTCCCGCTTCGAGGGCGGCAGGGCCACCGTCACTAGCGAGGCCATCAACGACTTCGTCCACGCCGTTGGCAACACTGGCGAGGCTTTCGTTGACAGGCCCGGCAAGGAGGTCTTTGCTCCCATGGACTTCGCAATCGTTGTTGGCTGGAAGGCCATTACCAAGCCCATCTTCCCCCGCAAGATTGACGGTGATCTCCTCAAGCTTGTTCACTTGTCCAACGGCTTCCGCATGCTTCCTGGCGCGACACCTCTGAAGAAGGGTGACGTTCTGGACACCACCGCTGAGGTCAACGCTGTGATCAACCAGGCCTCTGGCAAGTTGGTCGAGGTCTGCGGCACCATCACCCGCGATGGTACCCCCATCATGGAGGTTACCTCCCAGTTCTTGTACCGCGGTGCCTACACCGACTACGAGAACACCTTCCAGCGCAAGATGGAGACCCCCGTGGAAGTCCACCTCGAGACCACCAAGGACGTTGCCGTCCTCCAGTCCAAGGAATGGTTCCGCCTCGAAGACACTGACATTGAGCTTCTCGGCCAGACCCTCGTCTTCAGGCTGCAGACTCTCAACAGGTACAAGAACGAGACGGTCTTCTCCTCTGTGCAGACCATCGGCAAGGTCGAGCTTGAGCTGCCTTCAAAGGAGATCATCCAGGTCGCATCCGTCGAGTACGAGGCCGGTGCCTCGTTCGGCAACCCCGTCCTTGACTACCTGAGCCGCAATGGCACTTCGCTCGACCAGCCCGTGCACTTTGAGAACCCCATCCCTCTTCACGGCAAGTCGCCTCTCGTCCTCAAGGCTCCTGCTTCCAACGAAACCTACGCCAAGGTCTCTGGCGACTACAACCCCATTCACGTCTCCCGCGTGTTCTCCAAGTACGCCAACCTGCCCGGCACTATCACTCACGGTATGTACTCGAGCGCCGCCGTCCGTTCGCTCGTCGAGACCTGGGCCGCGGAGAACAACGTTGGTCGTGTGCGGAGCTTCCACGCCAGCCTGGTCGGCATGGTCCTTCCCGACGACACCATCGAGGTCACCCTGCAGCACATCGGCATGGTGTCTGGTCGCAAGATCATCAAGGTTGAGGCTGCCAAGGCCGAGACTGAGGAGAAGGTCCTTCTCGGTGAGGCAGAGATTGAGCAGCCCGTCTCTGCTTACATCTTCACTGGCCAGGGTTCTCAGGAACAGGGCATGGGTATGGACTTGTACGAAAGCAGCCCGGTCGCCGCCGAGGTCTGGAACCGTGCGGACAAGCACTTCTTGGACAACTATGGTAAGTCATACTGACATCTCCAATCTACACTTCAATCACTAATTCGTCACAGGCTTCGCCATCACCAACATTGTCAAGAACAACCCCAACGAGCTCACGATTCACTTCGGTGGCGCTCGTGGCAAGGCCATCCGCCAGAACTACATGTCCATGACCTTTGAGACTGTGGCCGCCGACGGCAGCATCAAGTCCGAGAAGATCTTCAAGGAGATCAACGAGAACACCAGCTCGTACACCTACCGCTCGCCCACCGGTCTTCTCTCCGCCACGCAGTTCACTCAGCCCGCCCTTACACTTATGGAGAAGGCCTCGTTCGAGGACATGCGTCACAAGGGTGTCGTCCAACGCGACAGCAGCTTCGCTGGCCACTCTCTCGGAGAGTATAGTGCCCTTGCCGCCATGGCCGAGGTCATGCCCATCGAGTCTCTCGTTTCCGTCGTCTTCTACCGCGGTCTGACCATGCAGGTCGCCGTCGAGCGTGACGAGACTGGTCGCTCCAACTACTCCATGTGCGCTGTCAACCCCTCGCGTATCAGCAAGACCTTCACCGAGCAGGCCTTGCAGTACGTTGTTGAGAACATCGCCGAGACTACCACATGGCTCCTGGAGATTGTCAACCTCAACGTCGAGAACCAGCAGTACGTCTGCGCTGGTGACCTTCGCGCCCTCGACTGCCTCACCAACGTCCTCAACTACCTCAAGGCCCAGAAGATCGACATCCAGCAGCTGATGCAGACCATCTCCCTCGAGGAGGTCAAGGAGCACCTTACCTCCATCATCAAGGAGTGCGCCAAGCAGACCGAGGCCAAGCCCAAGCCCATCGACCTGCAGCGCGGTTTCGCCACCATTCCCCTCAAGGGAATCGATGTGCCCTTCCACTCCACCTTCCTGCGTTCCGGTGTCAAGCCCTTCCGCAGCTTCCTGCTCAAGAAGATCCACAAGACTTCCATCGACCCCAGCAAGCTTGTTGGCAAGTACATCCCCAACGTGACTGCTCGTCCCTTCGAGCTCACCAAGGAGTACTTCGAGGACGTCTACCGCTTGACCTCCTCTCCCCGCATCGGCAACATCCTCGCCAACTGGGACAAGTACGAGAGCGACGAGCCCAGCGCCACCAGGCCCAGAGCCGGCAGCGAGGCCGTCCGCCCTCAGGAGTAGAGAGTCATGACTCCTTTTCGGGGTGTTTGATTTTTGCATGGGTTCAGCGTTTTATGAGGTTTCAACTCTTTGACGACCACGGTCTCTGGGGCATGTATTCTGGCGTGCTGTTTTACAATCTGGCGTTTCTTTCCTGCTTGCATGCATGATGAAGTCGCGCTCGGTTTTCTTTCTTCTTCTCCTTCTTCTTCTTCTTCTGTTCTGCTATGATACATGGAGAGCGAGAAAAAGTGTTGTTGATATTGTTACATACTTCTTCCCTCCCTCTCTCTCTCTGCATATATATATACAACCATATATCTCTCTTTGGCCTTACTTGCCGTTCCCCATCTTTCCATTTCCCCAGTGTTAATCTTCCAAAAGCTAAGCAAAAGTCTCCTTTGTACACAATCCCTACCGGCAGCCACACATGACTATACCTACTTCGAATACTCAAAATCTGAATGATGTTGGTGGTGGTTTCCAACGACTAGGGCAGTATCCGTACATTGTTGAGATCATCCTCACCACAAACTAGATGATGGCAAAAGATACAATTAACCAGAGAGTCAAACTTTCAAATGTTGTTTAACTGGACGGTAAAAGAAAGTTTTTGCATTAGCAATAATTGGCAAATCCTAGTTACCTACCTATCCAGATTCACGGAGGAATAGTACTAGGTAGTCTACTCGCAATTCTCAACTTGGAAAACTAACATTTATTTAAAGTGTATCGAAAGGCGGGAGAAGAAAAAGAAGTAGAAGTAGAAGTAGAAGATGAAGGAAAATTCTAAAGAATTGATTTGACAGCCTAAAGAGAGAGGAAGGGAGGGGGAGTAGAAGAGCCCAAAGAGTGTAAAGTTACATGCTTCTACTATGATCGGGGAAATAGAGGTATGCTTATATTCTTTACCAGAGATTTGACTTGGGGATTGCCCTAAATTGTTGGTTTGCCCTAAGGTTATTCGTGAAGGGGAGGGGTACTTCGAGGTCTGCGGGTACTGTATGAAGATGTATATGTATGTATATGTACAGCTACGTCTCGGTACTGGTACTGGGATGTGAGTTTCTTTTTCGTCGGATCGAATTGTAAATACCGTCTTTTGAAAGCAATGGATAAGAGTTGCAAGATTTGGATGTGATGATTCAAGCGGCAGGAAGGAGTAGGTAGATAGGAGTCTTGTTCGTGCGACTGGTTCGATTTGCTGTTCCTTGATTCAAAGCAGATGGATCAAAGGACAACGTGAGAAGGAGCCGATGTTGCACCATATATCGATACCGAGGAGAAGGGCAAGGTAAGGGAGTTTGTCCATAGTACTTCGAAGCGTGCAATCTTGACAGGCTGTCAAATGATATTGGGATTGTCACTGGCTAGTAGCCAGCCATGCGTGAGCTGTCACGGGAGTGTCACAGCCGTTGTGGCTCCTTTCGGCTTTCACGTTCCCATCACTCTGTCTATTGTTTCATATCATCGTGCCTGCCTCGTGGCGGGAGTGAGTGACTTTGTCCTCCAAAGTCTAGATTTCGAAACTTGGAAGCTTCACGGTCGCGTGAGTTGAGACGGGTGGGATGGGAAAGTGTTGTGTTTTTCGAGGCAGAATTCGTTGTTTGTGATGGCGAGTTTCACGTTACTTGTTGGCTTACGCGGCCTACATACAAAACAGGCTCGTAGCTTTTTTCAGACTTCCTGTGCTCGTTACAGCCAGGGTGGGAGCTGAGGCGACTGAGGATATGGTGTAGAGACCGATGCAACGATAGACTGAGGTCAAGTAGATGGTGGTAAGAGCAAGTGTTTGAGTGCTCGAAGAGATCTGCAAACATGTTTCGACTCCCTCTCGCTTTCACTTCCGGCAGCATAGTGATCCGACCCATGGTTGGAGTCTTCCCTGGAGGTTGTTGACGCCCTAGGGCAGCAGCATAAGGCAGCATGACAGATGATCTTCACCAGTCAATACACACCACATACTCGGTTCGGAGCTGCAGGCCGAATCTATCGTTTCAAAATGGTAGAGACGTGACAGGATTCCCCACACAGCACACAACTGGTCTGCCGATCGAGGCTTGGTATGAAAGTCTTTCGACCCTGATGGTCGGATTCGTTGGCGAAGTAGGAAACTTGTCTTGGTGTTTGCCACCGGTGGACTGATACTTTGCTATTTCTCCGTCTGTTCGGTGCTTTCCCCATCAGGCCAACACAGGATCGCGGCGGTTGTATGACTTGGGAACCTCAGCCAACAACAGTACTATCTCCACACATCTCACCACCACCGTCATCGATTGAGAAAACAACACAACAAAAGAAACCTCAAGACGCTTCCGGAATTCCGAAATTGGGTTTCCGACTCCCAACCCAGTCGTTCGTCCACGACTCCGCGGGCAAATCAGAGCTTTCGAGGGGGCAAACTAGCATTGCATGTAAATATGTTCACGACTGACTCGTCGAGTCAGGATCGTCTTGTGGTACTGCACGCAGATCCCGTCTGCCGAAAGATGAGATAGCGGATCTTCAACCGGGATCGTCTGCTGAGGCCCCGCGAGCTAGCCCGGCTGAGGCATGCCTTAGTGAAACGTCAAAATAGGGACGGCTGGTGAAGATGCACACTTCTTCGTACTCCTATGCACTTTGGTGGTACGGCATATCGGCTCTCCACGTGTGCAACGTGAGACCTGAAGAATTCGTCACGAAAATGGATACCTTGACGACTGTGAAGAGTCGACCAGGACGGCCAAAAGAGACCATCAACACTCCAGACTCAGGAGAGTTGTATACGGGTACCTGTGCTGTGCCTGGCGATTCAAGAGACTCTGTACCAAGTATCCACCCGAGCCACTGCAACCAGGGGCTGCATCACGCCAAGTGGAAGATGCTCGCCCACCACGGGGAGCTGGTGTGTGAAGGATCGGGTATTGTTCGCTCGACGGGCTGCAGAGGGCGAGGTCAAAACTATCGAATGGACAACGGCCAGGCTACCGGTACATGCGGCAGTGCCATCAACGCTACACGTGCCTAGTCCCCGTCTCCAATTGACCTGTGGGCTGGATTGATCGCTGCTGTGGCTCCCTTTGACTCTGGAAGCTCCGTGTGGTTTAGTACTTGAACTCGTCTTCGTCCTCCTGCTCAGTCTGTCATCCTTCAGTCTTGCTACCATCAACCACTCCGTCGACTTAATTTCACTCTTTTAATTAATCGTCCGTCGCCATCTGCATTTCTCATATCCAACTACCACCACAAACACCACCACTCATCAACATGAAGTTCATCGCCATCGCCATCTCGGCCGCCGTCGGCCTTGCCGCTGCCCAGCTCGACCAGCTCGCCAACATCCCCTCGTGCGCTGTAAGTCAATGTCTTGATAATGCATCCTCAATTGAACAAAGTTTCTGACATACGAAACAGCTTTCCTGCTTCACCAACGCCGTCTCCTCCACCGACTGCGCCTTGACCGACTTCTACTGCCAGTGCGGCCCCAACGCCGCCAAGCTCCAGGCCTCTGCCCTTGAGTGCTTGTGCGAGTCTACCTGCACCACCACCGACCTTGCCAGTACGTTTTGACCGAAAATCCACTCCCAAGATGGAACCCCAACTAACAGCGTTGTTCCCACAGAGGTTTACGGCATCACCAACAGCATCTGCAAGTCCACCCTTGAGAGCCACGGCGAGACCTACAAGGAGCCCGCCGCCCTCTCCGCCGGCGTCTGCTCCAACCCCTCTGCCGCCGTTGCCGCCGCCCCCGCCGAGACCTCCATGGCCGCCGCCCCCATGTCTCCCTCTTCCACCAACAGCTCCGGCTCTGCCATGCCCTCTGGCAACTCCACCATGAGCGGCTCTCCCTCTGCCTCTTCCGGCGCCTTCGAGGGTTCCGCCAACGCCTTCGGCATGAGCTTCGCCGCCGTCGCCGCCGGTGGTCTCGCTTTCTTCGCCCTTTAAATCATCGGCTCCGAGAAAGTTTGGTACCCTGTAGTAGCGTAGATCGGTGTAACACAGCCTCCGGATAGATGGATTGGTTTGGAAATTGGTTTGTTTGGGCCTTGCCGGGTTGTCGGCAATTCGGACGACTTGTCGTGTATGATATTACCCGAAGGCATATGAGTTTCTAGATGGTCTTTTTACTTTTTTCGCTTCGTTACTATCATTCAAACGAGTTGTTGCTTTCTGCCTGCTTGCTGAGCGTAGCATTTGCGTAGCATTTGCTTTCTTCCTTTGCATCACAGATATTGCGTTTGATAACAGAGCGACAATTGCCGTTGTGCTTTCGCTCAACCTTGACAACGACTTTCAAATTCCGCCGTCATTTTTGCCTCGTTCCTCTGCTTGGCTCTCTCCGAAATCCTTTCGTGTTCACATCCAGTGCTGTAGTCTGCTCTTCGATTACAACCCAGCCTCTTCAGCCTACTACTGCTTCTATCCATTTCTTGCTCCACGTTGAAAACTCGTCTTCCTCGCCATCATAGTTGAGACGTGCGAGAACGGCGATCTCACGAGCCTTTCCCAAACACTCATCAAGAGCAGTCTTCGCATCCTCTTCTTCGAGATCGTAGAAAGTGCTGGCCATGTCATCGATCGAGTCCGGCAACTCTTTCAGTCCATCCATCAATTCGTCGAGATACTCGGCGCTTGACATCTTGCCTTCAACACCAGCAACACTCTTGTAGGTCTTTAGTCGCCTCTTGACCAGCGCCTTGTACAAGATCTCCACCTTCTTCAACTTCTCCACAGCCTTCGTGACCAGCTCTTTTAACTCCACCCGATCCGCAGGCAAGCTGTTCGCGGCGTTGAAAATCCCATTGAAACTGTCGTTGTCGTCCCCTTCCACACCCTCATCCTCACTGTCGAACAAAGCATCTTGTCCCTCAGACTCCAAGTCCCCTCCCTCAGCCCACTCCTGCAACTCCTCGGCGGCATCTTTGACAGTCTCCCTCAACTCCTCCGCTTTCTGCACAGCTAGCCCGCCCAGCCCAAGCGTTTTCAACTCCGCGAGCGAATCGCAGGACTCCCAAACCACTCCCGTCGTGCTCAGACTGTCCCTTCCATTCCCCGAAGCAACTCCCGTGGCTGCAACACTCCGCACTTCTGCCAGCAGCGCTTCCAGCTCCACAAACACCCTGCGCGTCCGCGCCGCCGCCTCACGACCCAGCAGCGAGCCGTAAGCTGCTTTCTCCTGGCCGCAGATCTGCACGCCGGCTATCATCGCGGGTAGGCATGTTGTGGAGAGCTCGCGCAGGACTTTTGTTATGGCTGTGGGTGTGAAGGGTTTGTTGAGGACTAGCAGGGAGAGTTTCGTGACGTGGGCTTTGAGGAGGCGCGCCGCGTCGCTGAAGATGTCGAGAGGGTTGGGAGGGCTTGCGATGGGTTTTTGGTTGCTGTTGGTGCTGGTGGTGCTGGTGGTGTCGGAGAGCGTGGCTTTGAATTGTGCGAGGATCGCTTGGGTGGATGTTATGAGGTCGTTGAGAGCTTTGAGGTCGGCGGCAGCGTTGGAGGGTGCCATGATGTCGACGAGGGTTTTAGGTTGGTGTTTAAGTGTGGTATGCGACAGCCATCTCTTTTTCTCAATGTTCAAGTCCAAATTCTTGCGCCTGCCCCGCGCCGTCGCTCGACGTCAGTCTTCACGGAAACCTCCACTGTATCAAGACCAATATCAAAACGCGTTCAATCGACGCGTCCATCTACAAGAAAAGGAAAAGGTCATCAAACTCCAACCATGGCCCGCCAAAAGCCCCCCAAACCACCCACAGCGTCCCTCTCGTCCAAAACCCTTATCCTCGACAACGGCGCCCACACCATCAAAGCCGGCTACTCTGTTCTCAGCGCCACCAACGATACCACCACCACACCGCCACCAGGAAACGAAGCTTGCCAAATAATCCCCAACACCATCGCCCGCTCTCAGCGCGACAAACGCACCTACATCGGCTCCGAGCTGCACGACTGCGTCGACTTTGGCGAACTCGCTTTCAAGCGGCCGGTGGAGAAGGGCTACGTCGTCAGCTGGGAGAGCCAGAAGGCGATATGGGAGAACGAGTTCTTCGATCCCGCCAACAAGGACTCCAACGTCTACTGTCCTGATCCAGCTGAGATCAATCTTATCCTGACGGAAGCGCCGAATGCTCCCGCGGCGCTGCAGAAGCACTGCGATGAGATGGTGTTTGAGGAGTTTGGGTTTGGGAATTACTGGAGGACTGTGGCGCCTGTTTTGAGCGCTTATGGGGATTCTCCTTTTGAAGGGGATGGCGGGAGGGAGGCTGGGAAGGCGATGGAGTGTGCTCTTGTAGTGGACGTGGGTTACTCGCACTCGACTGTCACGCCGATGTTTCAGGGCAGGGCGCTGCAGGGCGCTTGCAAGCGGTTGGAAGTGGGTGGCAAGACTCTTACGAACCAGCTGAAAGATCTCGTCTCTACTAGGCAATTCGAGCTGCGCAAAGAGGACTGGATGGCGAATCAGATCAAAGAGGACGTTTGTTTCGTTTCACTGGACTTTGAAAATGATCTTGAACGCACGTGGAAGGGAGGCAGTAGGGATAGGAGGGAGGTTGATCATTCGGTTGTGCTGGACTATGTTCTGCCTGACTATGAAGATATCAAGCGTGGGTTTGCGAGGGCGCATGATCCTGGCTTCAATGCCAGGAAACGCCAGCTGGGGATCGGAGGGCCGAGAGAGGATATTCTCATCCTGGCCAACGAGCGCTTCACAGTTCCTGAGTTGCTATTCACGCCCTCTGATATCGGCATGCAGTCTGAAGGTCTAGTGGGTACGATCTTGCAGTCTCTGGACGCGCTGCCGAAGGGGCTGTGGCAGACTTTCTTGGCCAATGTCGTTGTCATTGGCGGCACGAGCAAGCTGCCTGGTCTTGTACAGCGACTCGAAGCGGATCTGCGTAAGAGACTTCCAGAGACTTTTGCTGTCCGCGTTGGCCAGCCGGAAGACCCAATCAAACACGCATGGAGTGGCGGTGCGCGGTTGGCACGGAATGAAGAGACCATGAAGCAACTTGTTGTCAGCAAGCATGAATACATGGAGCACGGCGATGTCTGGGTGCGCCGGAAGTTCGCAGGCAAACTTGGTCGGTGAGGAAAGCCTCGGTCGACAGGCTTTCTGTCATCAATCATGCTGTGCTTGTAATAGCCGGCTGTTCCGCTTGTGCGTCAGCAGCAGCTTTCTGCGTCTCGGCGACGGTCGCCATCACTTCCCCAGCAAGTTCTTTCAGCTTTTCCTGCACAGACGGTGTGTCCTTGCCAAGGGCACGCATCAACATCAAAGCATCCTGGTTGAGCTGTTGCATGGGGTGCTGACCCAGGCGCCTGAGAGCAGGTAATGCATTGTTGTCGCTGGCGATCTCCACTCGCACTTCGGGAGAAGGACGAGAGAGCTGTATGAGGAACCCTGCGGCACTGTGCAGGAAGTCGGCATTATCGCATGTGGCCATCAAGGCGAACAGCCGTTGATATATGTGTCGGTCTTGGACGGCGAGCGGCGGCTCGCTCGAGTCCTCGGACGAAGCCTGGCCGTGCAATATATTGCCGAAAATCTGACAGGCGGCGCTGGTCAAGCGGAGAGCGTCCCCATCGACAATTTCATCCGCATTGAAAGTGTGCCTATCGCGGTCCGACGTCTGAATGCTGCTCAGCGCCACGCCAGTGGTCAGAAGCTTAGACAAATCTTCGAGCAATAGTCTGGTTTCGTCGCCCTGTTCGGTCATTACCTGGCGTGCGAACCCATCAGTTGCAGAAATGTCGGAGAGAACCCATGTCAAGCTGGTAGAAAGGGCAGCAAGCAATTTTACATCCTCCGCATCCCCTTCCGCCTCTTGTGTTTTCCGCTCAATACACGTCAGGATACGCCAGATCATAGACAATGTCTGAACATTTCTTCTCATCTCCTCCAAAGCCGCAGGGTCGCGGAGGAATACAAGCGTGCTTTCCAACAGCGTAGCGTAGTCTTCCACGTCGACTTTGTCCCAGAGCAGACACGTCGCCCTCAGCATGATATTCCAGTGCTTACTATACAGCACATCTGTATAGCGACCTTCCGAGTGAGTCTTCTTCGCCTCTGCATCCTTGGCGAGCTCTTTGTGGTGCGACGTGACCCAAAAGAGCAAGTCAATCGCCAGGCTGGGATTCTCCATAGGCGAGCTGTCATGATCGTCAAGTATCGTGAAGATTTGGACGTCTACTCCGCCAATGTAGCAAAGCTTTTGGGCTTCCTCTGATTGCGAGCAGATGTTGTACAGCACTTTGATCGTGAGTTCGCGAACTTCTGCCGGCGGTATGTCCCAGTGAGGCGAATCTGCGCTTGGAGTGTGATCGGGAGACTTGTTGCTCTGCCGCAAATCGCTCTTCTTCGGGACCAGGAAGGTGTAGTACCAGTTGAACTTGAACTTCGTGACTGTCGCACATGCTTCCGGATTGGACACGCATGCATTGCCGACGCATCGCA
>Ga0265797_10002736_pt1 | contig 29164 bp, 24 predicted proteins | sample P2T30metagenome_FD_192433 | JGI IMG/M metagenome (GOLD analysis project Ga0265797, IMG submission 192433) | Plant litter microbial communities from East Loma Ridge, Irvine, California - P2 T30 | ecosystem: Environmental > Terrestrial > Plant litter > Unclassified | place: USA: California...
AAGAGTCTCTGCCAGCCACCACAGCTGAATCGACAGACCAGCAGCAAGACCAGCAACAAGACCAGCAACAACAGCAACAACAACAACACTCCACCTCTCTCCCCTCCCGCCCGCGCCAAGAAAACGACTCAACCTCAACCCCAACCAGCGCCAAACAACCCACCAAACCCCACGTCCTCCTCGTCGAAGACAACATCATCAACCAGAAACTCGTCGCCCGCAAACTCGCCCGTACCTTCACAATCAGCACCGCCGCCAACGGCCGCGAAGCTGTCGACCTAGTCGTCGCCTCCTTCTCCCTCCCCACCGACGACCCCGCCCTCCCCTCCGCCTCCAGCAGCAACGCCTTCCCGCCGGATCCCGCCCGCGGCCCGATCGACATCATCCTCATGGACCAGGAAATGCCCATCATGGACGGCAACGCCGCCGCGCGGGAGATCCGCGCGAAAGAAGACGAGCTTGGCCGCGGGGCCGATAGGCGGATCCCGATTTTGGGCGTTAGCGCGAATGTGAGGGAGGAGCAGTTGAGGGAGATGATTCGGAACGGGATGGATGAGTATGTCACTAAGCCGTATAAGATTGATGAGATGGAGGGGCGGATTTGGGAGATGGTTGGGAAGCGGGGTGGTGGGGGTGGGGAGTGAGGGAGTAGGAGTAGTGGTCGTGGTTTTTTCTGGTGTTGGTTTTTGTGTGTGTACGTATGATACCCGGAATGAAGAGTTTTTTCTTCTTGCTTTCTTCGGCTTTGGTCTGTGGTCTTTTCGTCTTTCTCGGTGGTGGCTGGGGTGGGATTGGGGGAGGGTGTGAATGGTGTTACCGTGTAGGGTCCGCGAGACCGGGGAGAGGATGGTTGCGCAAGATGTCGCTCTCGTTGGCAGAATGAACAGGGTTGAGCTCGGGGATGGATGGTATTACCACAAGAGATTACGGGCACCTTTGAGAGTTCTGTCTTTGAGTATGTTGCTCTCAGCGGCATATCACAATCAGATCAGGACGGGAGTAAAAGGTAACTCCCAAAGACTCGCGACTCTAGCGAGAAGACGCTCGTAGAGATGCTCGCTCTCGGTGGTGAGATGGGGTGGATGAAAACGAGTCTGAGGGCATCACCACTTGAGTGATCCAGTACAACGGAGATGAAGAGCACGATTGGAGGGTCCCTCAGTGGCTAAGTAGAGTTTAACCGAGTCGGGGGTGAAAGGTAGTACCTTCGAGAACTCGCAAGAGCATGTTGCGGAGGTGATTCGCTAAGTCGGTTTCTCTCGGTGGAGGGCTCAGTCGGTATTGAGAAGAGCTTCGAAGGTATTACCACTGGAGAGTCTTCGTCGCAACCACAGATCAGGATTGGAAGAGCAGTATATCTCTGCGGACGTTGGAGTCAGGACAGCTTTGAACGTAAAAGGTAGCACGTCTTGTCGTCTATGAACTTGTCAGTTGACAGAGTGACTCTTGTAGAGTACACTGCTCAGCGGCATTGCGGGATGGAGTTGACTTTGAAGTAAAAACAGTACAGTAGGTCTACTGATTGATTAGTAACCTGAAACTATGTTGATTCATGTGGTGTCTTCATGGCTGCTTTTGGGTGCATCACTCTCTCCGCGGGACAACAGAATTCTTGAAATGGGCCTGCTAAGGTAGCAGTGTAGGGTCTTTGTGGTTCTGCATGGAAGTTTTGAGGAAGTGACGACACTGTCAGTGACAATGCGGCATGAGATTGACTTGTGATCATGAGGGAGAACTGTTCGCTATTCTCGAGGCCATTCTGCTCTTGCTCCCGCTCAAGAACGCCCAACACCTCTGCCATCATCCAGCATGCTTGCCTCCTGACTTAGACGACTCCCATTGTTGTCAAGACGACAGCGCTGAACAGCAAGATAACCATATCACGAGCAGACACACCCAATCTTTGACAAGCAGATGAAGATGCGGTCGCTGCACTTTGCTGGTCTTGTTGTGAAGTGGTAGCATCACTAACACTTTCACTAACAGTATCACTTCCTGTAGATTGATTTGGAGCAGACGCTGATGGGGACGAAGAGACGGTTCCGGACCCAAGACCACTAACAATGTGCCCTCCCAAGCCAGTCGAAGTCGATCCAGTGGTCGCAGGTTCGATGTCGGGAGTCGGGCTCGGAGTGACTTCGTCTTGGCCTTCGCTCGGCTCTCCCGCCGAAGTGCTCGCAGGTTCCTCTTGCGCGCTGGAGGACGCTTCCAGCTCAGAAGTACTCGTCGAGTGCTCATCACTGCTACCACTAGGCACGACAAGCGATTCCGCAGTCGCCAGCACTGTCTCCGCCTCGCCGGTCTCGGTCGTCAGCCTCGCCGCACTCCGTTTGATGTCTGTCAGCGATCCATTCAGCGTGGGCCAGAAAGGTGTATGCGTATTCGTCTCAATGACTGTCTCGAGCAGTGTTACGCAGACATCTTGCTTCTCGCAGGAGACGCTCGTGGACGTCGAGGTCAGCACTGTTGTGCACGCTGTGCGGACTGGCAAGGCTGGAGCGCAAGAAGTAATGGGGATGGAATTGAGTTGCTCATGGACGGTAGGGAAAGAGTCGAGGTAGGCGATGACTGTCTCAGGCAGCGGGCCGGCTTTGAGTGTCGGAGAGGAGACACCGAGCGGGACGATGAGCGATCCTTGATCGAGCGTCGAGGGGAGCGTCAAGGCTGTAGTGCCGAGTGTTCCGTCACAGTCTTTGCCCTCGCTGCTGTAGGTCTTGGTTGGCTCAAAGGTGCTCTCTGCACGGCCGACGAAATCTTGCAGAAGGCCGTAGGTTGTTGGCCATGTTCTGCAGACATGATCAGTAGTGATAGCAAGTCTACTGTCAAATTTGACACTCACAGCGTGCGACCTGCAGTCACCCAGGTGAAGTGCTGGTCGAAGAAGTCGCATTCGGGATCTTCTTCCAGGGTGATGGTGGAGAAGGAAGTCGAATCTTTCCGCCCGTCTTTGTACTGCGTGATGTATGGGATCACCGAGATAGTGGATGTTGCTTCGTCGATAAATTCGTAGGGGAACGAGATGCACATCGTACTGGCTCCGATGTTGCATGGTGCGCAGCTTGTCGGAGTGCATTCTGGTAGGGTAGCTGAATTTGTTTAGCTTGACGGTAGTGATGTGATCAGGCGAGTGAAATGTCGCGAGGGAGAGTACTCACAATTGGCCATCTCGATGGGAAATACCGAAAGGTTTGTTTGCCAGTCTGTTAATTATCGCTTGGGTGAGGAAGCGCAGAAAGAAGACTATCTGACCAGCAAGAAGGATGAACGGTTGAATTTGACGGTCAGAAGTGGTTAAGCTTCTTCACCCTCGTGTCCAGTCTGGTATCGTTTTGTCAGCTGCATGAAATGGAACGGATACCGTTCGAGTGCGTACGCGTTCAGAGGCAACGATCATAACCACCAGACCAGCTATGGTGTGAATGTTGGGTGACCGCATCCACAGCTCCAAGTAAGCTGTGGCCATGGCGTGACGACTTGGCTGGTCGACGGGCGAGACCAGGCTGGTGGAACCAGATTCAATGTGAGATCGAACAAGCGAAGGCGTGCATGGCGACAGTATTGATGATAGATGTAAAACACAACTCAGCCGTACTCTTGAGTCATGCCGATACCTTGCTGCATTTCGAGGTTCTGTGGCAAGTGCCAAATGCCATGGGCCGGCAGATCATCATACTATGCGTCGCGATCGAGCCAGTGTAAGGCGACATCCAATAGAGCCGTTGATGCGACAAACAGTCATACCGCCGAGACAACATAATCGCTTGAACAGACCTCTTCCGAATTTCTGTAGACGAAGGTCAGCTCCAAGGCTGGGTGACGTCCAGCGGGTTGCGTGAGGATCAGCAAAAGGATCAGGCGAGGCTTGCAGGGCCCGGCTGACACTCCCGACAATGGCTGCATCTAGAGCGAGCCAAGGCAGACATGCGACAATCACTCGATCGTCAGGCGATGCGATCATTGCAAGCCTGAATGTCAGTTGTTCAGGCCATTTTAGGAGACAGTATGACATTCGCCCACATGAGTTCTCACATCGCCACCAGCTGCAAATGTCAACAACATGGCCGATATATATCCTCTAGTGCTGGAAGCAGATTCATGGGCTGGCAACGACGGAAATTGGTCAACCTGGCCCATACAGGTGGGACAACCACCTCAGTGGTTCAATGTTCTCCCTGCGACTTCTAACGGCGAGACATGGATACCGCTGATTGAGGCTTGTTCAAATTCACCGTCGGTCGTTCTACAAGACCCGAATATCTGTGCAGAGTCGCGAGGAGTCGGCGACTTCGAAGAGGCGCAGAGTCTCGGATTCCAGCAAAATGCCTCAAGTACTTGGGAGAGTATTGGAACGTACAATCTCCCAGTACAGGCCGGTCTCTTTGATGACGATCAAGCGGGCCTCTACGGGACAGACGATGTCAGTCTTCACAACCTGACTGGGCTTTTGAACTTGACCGGACAGAGCGTTGCGGGCATTGTGACGAAAGACTTTTGGCTTGGTAGTTTCGGGATCGCAAAGCGCGCCGCGAACTTTTCGACAGAGAAGACCATTGTGCCCAGCCTGTTGGAGGAGATGAAGGCGCAGAACCTCACACCGAGCGCATCGTTTGGATTGGACGTAGGCGCATCGTATGGTGAGTATCGACCGATATCAGACCCAGCATGGAATCGGTCTAACGCGTCGTCGCAGAGAACGCTGCGGGTAGTCTTATTCTTGGCGGGTATGATTCCGGCGCCTCCGATGGACCAGGAATCACTGTCTCAAACTTCGAGAGCCTGTCCCTTGCCGTACATGCCAGAAGCATCGTGTTGAGCAACACGCCGCAAGGCACGGTGTCTGTGACCCACGATTTAGTCAGCCTGCTCATGGCCATCGATTCGAGCGTATCACAGCTTTGGCTGCCCGGAGTGGTCTGCGATCAGCTGGAAGCCTTCCTCGGCCTGACCTACGACTCAAGCACAGATCTATACATCCTTAACGATACTGCTCATGAATCTCTCGTCAGGCTTGCTCCGGAGATCGCCTTCACACTGGCGGCGGACAGTACGTCGAATGCCACGACCAGTATTGTGCTTCCGTACGCCGCTTTCGACCTTCAAGCCGGTCCACCAACGTACAACTACAGCACCAACTACTTCCCCATCCGCCGGGCGATTAAAGGAAGTGTCCTCGGTCGAGCGTTCTTGCAAGAAGCGTATCTTGTCGTCGATTGGGAAAGAAGTAACTTCACCCTCAGCCCAGCCGCCAGGAGAGGAGACCGCAAGAGAAACATCGTGTCCATTCTCGCTCCGATCAAAGCGACGATTAAGTCAGCGTTGAGCGTGGGGGCGATAGTGGGTATCGCAATTGGAGCGGCCGTCCTCGTCGTTGTAGTCGTTGCTCTCATCTGGTGGAGACTCCGAGCACGCAGATTGAAATTGAGATTGAGCAAAGTGCAACCGCCATCTGACGTCCCACCACCGGCTGCCACTTGGCCTCAAGATAAAAAAGTGGCGGACGCCGAGCCTGATCCAGAAGAGCTTCCCGACACAAACCGAGATTCCATCCACTCCGAGGCGATGTCAGTGCCGCTGTATGAGCTCCATCAGGAGCAGACAAGCTATCAGCTCATGGGTGATCCGGTCCGGTATGAGTTACCGGCGCAGGCGGTGGAATCGGAGCTCGAAGCACATCAGAATGAGATCAGGTACAAGCCATATCGGCCTGTGTTGTGAGCTCCTACAGGTCGGTTTTTCGTTTTGTGGGTCGATCACTTCCGGTCCGTTAGATGTAGAACGCAAGCCTGTACTGCGCGCTCACGTTGCTCACACGTTCTGCAATAATGTTCGAGCCTCGTTGCCAGATATCGACTGCTTTTCAGGCCTTCCTTTTCGCACATAAAGCAGTTTTCATTGTGGTGTTCCTTTGACAATATACCGGACCGAATGGAAGAAATCGCTATCAACAATGTTGCTCGATGGTCGTGGGAAGCAAGGACTAGCAGCTGCGCTCCCTGGTCCAAGGGTCCTGATCTGCTGTATTCGTCGGTGGTCTGTGTGGAGAGATTCTCGGCATAACTTATCTGATAAGAACATTGCAACTTTTCCGTCGGCCAGGGTTAGGGTAAGAGAGTGACGATCGAACATGGACAATCGAAAAAGATTTTCGTTGGTGTCTTTATCGTTCACTTGAGGTCTCGATTCAACTCATTCTACCTGGGCTAGATACCACATAAGTGATGTTGAAATAGCAGGCTTCGGCGGCTACCGGTCTCAATCATCGTACCCACCTCATTAGGTCCATCGTGAGAAGGCCACAACAGCGAGATTGTTCGGATCGTTTCTCATCACTACGCAGCCAACGCGCTACCGCCGAGTCAGCTCAACGGCATCGACATCAACACCAGATGATGTAGCGACAGCTACTTCCTCTCGCTCTGATGTTCTCAGAGAGTGTTTTTGCATGAACAGGGCCGCCACCAGTCCACACCCAGCAATGCCAGCATACATCTTCCACATCTCCCGCAAACCCCCGACGTAGGCATCTTTGACAGCATCTTGCTGTAGTGAGTCCAGAGTGTTAACTATCAGCACGCTCGACGTAGCGTTTGTCGCCGAGAAGTCTTCCGCTAGCGACGAATTACCCAAGACGGCGCTCAGTTTGTCGCTGTAGTCGCGAATGGTGTTCTGGAACACGACTCCACCGACCACGACAGAGATCGATGTTGACAAACTCCGGACAAACCCGAACAGTGCAGTCGCTATCGCCATATCGGCAGTCTCCGCTGCGGCCTGATACGCGATCAATGGAGCCTGGAACACCGCACCGATGCCCACTGCAGCGACGACTTCTATTGCGACCAGACTAGGGAGAGAAGTCGGGGGCCCGAGGGTGATGAATAGCCCAAATCCAAGCGTGCTGAAAGCCATTCCTGTCCAGATGATGGGACGGATCCAGCCGTAGCGGTAGATGATACCTCCGACACCGACTCCAACAAGTGCTTGAACTACCACAATCGGCATCAGGAGAACGCCGGAGCGGACGGGAGAGGCTCCTCGGACTGCTTGGAAGTACAAGGGTAAGAAGTACCAGGACGAGACGTTCACCTAGGGAGTGTCAGTTGGTAGAGCTTCATCGAACATTGAGCAAAAAAGAAGATCGCCATACAATACCATGTGTGAAGCACACAAACAGAGGACTAGCTTTCGCAACGCTGTTCAGTATCCGAGCGGGGATCAAAGGGTCAGCCGCTCCCTTAGCCTCCCATAGCACAAACACAACGAGCAGAACCAGACCGGACACAAGAATGCTGATCACCTTGGGAGAGTTCCAAGGAAATACCACACCGCCGAGATCGAGGCTGAGCAGGATCAAGACCGTCATGCTCACAATAGTCGCAGTCCCAACCCAGTCCATCTTGCGGCCTTGTCTGAGGTTGGTCGTCGGTGTTTGAGTGGTATTGAGAAACATGTAGAGGACGACGAAAGCGGCGAAGCAGCACGGGAGATTGATCCAGAAGATCCAGCGCCAGTTCAGGTACTGCGTGAACACGCCTCCGAGAAGTGGACCAACGCCAGCAGAGACGGCCCAAACAAGACCTGTCGTTGCCAGAAACATGCCTCGATGGCTGTCATGATGCACTGTCAGCCCGCAGGTTATTTCAATCGCATGCCCGCAGCCAAACCTACCGCGCGCTCCACATATCGCTGATGGAAATGTTGACGAGCACAATGATCCCCCCAGCACCCGACCCTTGCACCGCCCGCCCAGTGATCAACTGAGCCACGGTATTCGACCATCCACAAATAGCAGAGCCTGCGAACAAGAGCACGATTGCACACAGCAGCGCTGGTTTACGGCCCCATATGTCGGCTACGGTGCCATAGACAGGAGCCACAGCCGCGCTCGTCAGCAGATACGCCGAGCCTATCCATACCGAAGCCGTCGAAGACCGCAGCTGGCTCGAAATTGATGGAAGTGCTGTTGTGATGATGGAAAAGTCAAGCGCGGCGAGAAAGAGAGTGAACTAAATGAGATGTGGACAATCAGCATGCTCGGCTTGGAGTGTTTCAACCTCAATGATGGCCTCATTTAGCATTTGACCACATACCAGTAAAACGCACAGAATGATCGAAGTCCGAAACTTGGAGGGCGACATTATTGAATACGGGAACGAAGTTGATGACTTCACGGCGGTGAGCACGATGTCAGATATGTTTCATGGTCGCAAGTCTTGGCAGCGGATGTAACTGTAGATCTCCCAACCCTGGTCGTTTGCATTTGCGGCATCATACATAACTTACCTTATCCATTAAATTTTGTCATGCCAAACCAAGTCCTAATACTGACATCCTCGCGAACAGGTTTGGGTCAACTACTTTACCAGCGCTCTATTACAGAACCTACCCACCAACTGCGTTTTCCTCTGGTCCTCAGTTTCGTATTCATCCTTATTGCTTTCGCTCTCGAATTCATTCGAGTGACATTGCTCTTCTTCAAGAGCGATCAAGAGAAGGGCAGCATACGACGAGGCCGCCCTACTTGAGAAAACTCGCGATCGAAGCATTTCAAGTGAGGAAGCTCCTGTAGGAACCTTTGGTGTGCAGCAGGTCGATGGGTTGGTCATGGCGAAGCATTGATCAATTGACCACGCTCGAACAAGCAACGGAGTGAAGTGCACATCTGGCAGCCAGCATGTGCCATGGGATGCAGCAGATGGACGAGAATCCCGTGTCCAAGATTTTGTGTAATCAAGGAATTCATTCGAACTCCCGGAACCCATATCAGCAGTCAAGATATTAACCACGTATATGCAGTGCTAAGAGCACTCTGTAGCGGTGAGAGCAACTTGACGGCTTGATAAATAGCTTGATGAGAAGCCTGAATTGACACGGTCATAGCGTTCGTTTGTGAGGTCTCGGGAGTGAGTTGCGGCGAATCAGGGCTCCTATTGATGGAGATACGTAGGGTTAGGGTTATCACCCCTGAGTCTCTTTCTCCGTCCTGATCTTTGTATCATCTTGCAGGAACACGTTTTCTCCAACAATCTATCAACAACCGACAACACTGGCTGAGCGCACTAGTGCACTCTACCTCTCAGCTTAGGATGCAACAATCTCGCTCCATATCTATTCAAGAACATGTTGTAGCAGGCATTCTGCAACTTCGAACTAATAAGGACAAATATAGATCGCCCATCTCTAGGCACGTGGTCGAAGCGATCATGGAAGCATTCAAAATTCCATCTAACGATGGCGAGGTAGTCTACTGGTTGTCACTGGAACGTTACCATCGCATATGACGTGCGAGCTCTCATGAAGAAATCGACCTCGTTTATGCGCCAAGTGCTACAGCTTGCAGCTCCGTCCTCAGCCTCACAGATCAACACAGCCGTGAGGCTGTGAGTAGCCTCAATCTATAGATATGCCCATCCCCAGGCAAGATGGTATCGGCTCAGCTTTGCTTTGCCCGCTACAGCCAAAATGGACCATTTGCAGCGTCTCTTCGGAAAACATTCTCGGACGATCAATATCACCACTAGCATACTCCTCGGGTTACTCTGTGGCATCGTCTATGTCTTGCTGCTGGTGCTATACTTTACTCAAGGCATGTGGACAGAGTCTCTGAGGTTTGTCGATAGAGATGGCTTACCTCCTACTACCGCTATTCCCTTACTCGGAGTGCTGCTTACTGGCGCCACCTCCGGATTGCTCACAAGAGCGGTTGAGCATAGCGTTTGGATTCGGCTCCTCGGCAGAGACCCCGGCCCGTCTAAGATACTTGCAACAGACGAGATCCACCAAAGATCGCAATGGACTGTCTCGTCTTTTGCCCGGCTGCTCTACGTGTTCCAAGGACGGTCGTGGTTACTGCGGATCAGTGGGCTTTTGCTTTCGGGACCACAGCCCTCAATCCAATCCTACTCTATGGAGTAAGACCACAGACGTTCCACTACGAGGCGACAACCACGATCGCACAGAGTGATCCGGAATTGACAGGTTTCATGTCAAGTTTCGACATTGAGATCGGGCAGGACAGTGAGTAAATCCGCTTAAAAGACTGAACAAGTTGGTTGACCAACATCACGCAGATCAGATGATGCTTGCTTCACTCGCATCGATGAACAACCTCAGCGCGCCAGCGGCAAAAGCCCGTAGTGACGCTTCCTGCTCTGTTGTGACACGAGCGCAAGCATTACAGGTCGAATAATGCTTCGGGTTCGACCTCCGGAAAAACGAACGCAATCACGCGAACGTTACAGATACGGTGTGCGGCACTTTTGGGAACCAAACTTGCCTTTCTTTGGGCCGAGTCGGATTAAACTTCACTACCGGTCAGATGAACACTTGCGACGAAGCTGCGAATACTGGAGAGTGCCTTGTATCGGATTTTGCGGTTATACTCGGGCTATGGTCGTCTTATGTCCGTGAGGGCGGAGTATACTCAGGGCACGCTGTAGATTGCAAAATCCAAAGGGGTAGCGTTCAGATCCGGCAGAACGGCACTGGCACGCCCGTTATGGCTCCCGAGTCTTTTGTGAAAGCTGCGATACGCTTGGGACCTTCCTCGCCGGAATGGTACTGGCAGGTATCATACCGCTCCCCTCGCATGCGCAGCGGAAATATGAAGTCATACGTCTTCGAGAGTGAGCAAGGTACGGTCAGGGATAACCCAATGGCTGAGTACCTCCTGAGCAACAACGTGACAATGCGCGAGGGTTTAAGTAACTGGGAATCTGCGTCGCAAGACACAAATGACACACAGAAAGTCGCAAGAGCCATTGAGACGAGCATGGACACAGCAACACTGTTCGCCTTCGCTCGAGCACCGCATGCAGCCCCTCTCGACATCACCGAAACGCACGACATCAGTATCTGGACATACGACACCAGAGTCTTGGCGGTTCTGGTACTTCCATTCCTCGCCACCATCCTAATCCTCAGCATCCACTGGAGAATCCAAAGTAATGAAGTGGTCATCGGCTACGATCCCCTCGGAACCGCTCGACGCGCTGACGAGGTCTTGGGTTTCTCACTTGGGGCAACGGCACAGGATAGCGAGGGCAAAAATCTACGACCAACGTGTTCCGGCGGAGCTTACTCTGCTCTTGAAGATCAATCGAATTCTCGTGGAGTAGAAGATCGGGCCAGTCTTGTTGATAACGTCGCTGAGACTCGTTCACGCAGGAGATCTCGTTCAACAAACACGAACGGGCAGAGTGACATGGCGATGGTAACTCTTGCCAACAGAGATGGGTATCCCAGCAGCGAAAATCTGCCGACGAGATACCAGCATGCGACCAGCGATAGCGAGCGTCATGATCAAGGGAATCCACATTCTAGCGTAGCTCCCCGTTGAGCGTAGCTTCTAATGCCTTCTTTGCCGCACTTGCATGTTTGATGGACAAACTGATAGACATCGCGAGTGTGCTGTCATAACGTTCAAGAGACTAAAGGAAGCAGATTGTGAATCGAAAGATTTCTTGGAATTCTAGGAACCTTAGAAGTCGCGAATTATTGCGCCCGGAGGTAAGCGGAGATAGCCCGGATCGGGCTAGCGGTTACTTTTCTGCGTACCTTACTTAGTATCACGTAATAAGTTGTGGTATTCCTATTCTAAGTAGGTACGTAACCGATCGATATATAAGTGTTACGGCTACAAGGTACGATCGCGAGGTGTGTTAGCAATTCAGTTAACATTCTATTACTGACGTGGGGCGAATCATTCCAACGAGGTAGATTGAGGGTAAGTAGGGTTAGTGTTAGCACAATGTAGGAATGGTAAATTACGTTATCATCAATTGGTGGTCGCTCGTCTGATACTACGTAGATACAAATGAATGGAGAAGCTGTCAGTCATATAGTTTCTGTAGCTTAATCAGGTCTGGATCTTCTAGTGATGAGATGCTGTCTTTTCCAGAGATCAACGTTCGACTTAGCCGCGAATGGTTCGAGATTGGAACATATCAAAGCACACTCGTGGTCACTTCTATAACGTCGGACTAGTATATGTCTAGACAATTACTGCTGCCAACAATGATCGAAACGTCCCAGCCACGTCCATCCAACAGCTGTAGTCGACTTCACAGATCTCTTGTCAAGATCAAGGGACTCTGGAATCGATCACCGCCTCCGTCTGTCTGCTCAAACGTTTTTAGTTACTTGATCGTGAAACCTCCCACCTGACACATCGAACAAGAAGCTCCCAGCTTCATTCAACAATCCGAATTGGTCTAGTGGCTAGGATTTGTCGCTCTCACTCTTCCAATCAAACAGAAGACCAGAACCGACAAGGCCGGGGTTCAATTCCCCGATTCGGAATATATCTTTTGCCATTAGTGCTATTGTTTTATTGTTTTGGTCGTGGGAGGTAGGGGAAATGTTGCTGGAAGGGAATGGAAAGTGTTGGATGTTTTTGGGAGGCATGGGGAGTCGTTAGGGGTGGTGGGCGGGATGGTGGTGGGGCGCTTACTTGACTAATCTTGTGAGTTGTGACGGACGAGGCGGTAGGTTAGGCAGATTGTTGGAAGTGGTATTGATTATAATTGAACTTTTGTGCTTTCTTTCAGTTTTGGAGATTGGGAGGTTGGGCGGCTTGGGAGACGGATGCTCTGTTCCCTCGCGACAACGCAGGGAAGTAGGCGGACAGGAAAGGCTCTTCCACGTGGTGACTGACCTATAGTGGAAGCTGGACGGTAGTGGTTGGCTATTCTCCGTGTCCAGCTTGAACGGCGCAATGGGGACTACAAGAGACTAGCGAGGAATGACAACCCGGTAGCTTTTGAAGACGAGTCGGCATGGCGATGAGATGGGCCTGACAAGAAACTTGAGTGTGCCGAATTGAGATGAGGATCAGATTTGATGATACACAATTGCATTTTCATTTGAATATAGAGAAACTGGGTAGGTGAAATTTCTTCGCAGCAGAAGCATCATGTATTGAGAGACATCGGCGCCGACAATCAAAGCCAGGGCGAGAAGCCGCAGTGTTGTGCTCAGCAGCCGAAGAATGGCAAACCCGGTGGTGTCTGCGGACAGAGAAATTTTCCCCAAGACGAAATTTCAGACGTCGTGCTGGGAATTTCGCGCTTGGGCAACATCGAGCTCATGCTTCGAAGACTAGACAGACTGGACAGGGGAAAACAGCAAGCCAAGAGACGAGTTCAGCCTGTGAAATGCCAAAGGAGCTTAACTTCTTCGGAAGTGAAGACCAAATCTGCGCGAAATCGTTAGCGACTGTGCCGCGGGTGTATTCTGTTCGATTCCAATAGGGTATGCGCGTCATGCGTGTTTTCAGAGTGTGAATAAAGTCTCAACAGTAATCTTCAGACAGGGATAACTGTAATTGATAATATTTCTCATCATTGCAAGTGCTGGTTGGGGGAGGGCGGGTGTTGTTGTCGAGTTGGAAGTGATGGAGACTTACGGTTTGATGGAGTAGTCGAGTCAAGTCGGTGTCGCTGGCGGGAGTGCATCCTTTCGGAGCGATGTGGTATCCTCGAGGGACACCGGCAGATCGCAGGTTTCTTCAAAGGTCCTGCACCGTCCTCCCCAAGACTTGAATAGAAGTCTAATCTTCTTTCCTCAAAAAATGTCACGCCCCAAAAGATACCCACAAGTTGTTCTCAGCTTAACCCAAGACCTTCTCCCACCGCCTCGCAGTCCGTCAATCAAGACCAACCGCGAGACGAACAGATGAAAGTGGACCTGTCAGACATACCGCCAAACCCTCCCAAGAACAGCCGGCCGAAGCCAAACGCTGGACTGAGTTGAGATCATCGCCACGCAGACAAGCTGCGCACGTCGGCATCACTCTTGGGCTTGGGGCATCGGCTCATCAGCCAGGTTGGAGTCTGTGGCTCATGTAGAGAACACAGTTATGGACGTTTACTATAGAAATGATTCTATGAAGTCTGTGAGGCCGATGGTTAGCTGGATGAAGTCTACAGTAGGGGGTGCTGGGAGAACGTACAAAGTCGACATGAAGAGGAAACCGTTCTGGATCGAAAAATCGACGACTTTTATTTGCGTCGCAAAACGATGCACGGTCCATAAGCTTGGCAGGGCCTGAGGCTGCAAGCGCGGGCAGGCAGCCGCAGACGGCGTCATGTCTGTAGAAGCTCCAGTCCAAACAGTCGTGCTTCACTTACATCTAAGCTTCTCCATTGCGACATCACCTGTATTTGCACTGCTTTCAGCTCGTGTCGTTGCTGAAGCATTTGCGTCTGCGGAATATACGCTATCTGGATCTGCAGCACACCAAACACCGTCTTCACCCGCAACGGCGACAAAACCAGCGACAACACAAACATGGCTCACTCCGCAGGCCTCCCAGCGCCGACATTCGATCTCGATTCCTGGAGCAGCAACTACGACGGCCCACTCCACCCTCTACGCCTCGCTCACGTCGCCGCCAATTGTCCACCACTCTCCCATCAAGCTCTCTCCATCGCCATCAGATCCGCCAAGAAGGGCAAAGATGTTGCAGTCTATCGCCGGCTTGTCTCCCTAGCATCAAAGCTCGACATCCAGGATCTGTCAACACCAGACTCTGCTTGGATTGACAAGACAGAAGATGCGAACAAGCGCGAGGGAACAAGACTGGAGCAAGAGCTGAAGGGATATAAGAACAACCTCATCAGAGAGAGCATTCGCATGGGACAGGAAGACCTCGCCACACATCTCCTCCTCACTGGAGGCCCAGCAGCGCAGCCTGTGGCCGAGAACGAGCAACCTCAGTCCGCGGCTACCGTGGGATTGAACGCAGCATACGGCGCATTCGGCAAGATGCGTGAGTTCTGCACCACTGCCACTCACACAGCCAGCATGATCCTCCACCTCCTCCATACCGCGACCATTCAAGCCGTCTCCGCCCAGCAGGCTGGCAGTTCCGGAAATACATTCCTCAGCACTGTCCTCACCAACGCCAATCGCCTCCGCAACGTTGGCGTCAAAGACGAGGAGATGGCCAAACTCAATCCCATTGCCTATGCAAGTAGTGGCGTTGCCCAACTCAGCTCAGGAAACTACCGCGAAGCCGCCGAAGCATTCATGGCAGTTCCCTTCGATCTCACCCTCACTGGATCTGTGCACAACTTCAATTTTACCCGTTCCATCGCCAGCGCGAACGACATTGCAATCTACGGCGGTCTCACAGCGCTTGCCACTCTTGATCGCGAGGCTCTCTCCAATCGCGTGTTGGGAGGCTCATTCCGTGCATTCCTCGAGCTCGAACCTCACATGCGCAGGGCCATCTCCCTCTTCACCACGGCAAAGTACCGCGCCTGTCTCGACACCCTTCAGCGTTACTACTCAGACTGGAATCTCGACATCTTCCTCGGCGCTGGCGTTGGGACTTTCAATGGATCTCACGTCGACAAGCTGCTCGCTCGCATCCGCCAGAAGAGCATCACTAGTCACCTGTCTTCCTACTCACAGATCTCGCTGGCATCCCTAGCCGAGACCTTCCCTCCACAGCTCACATCGCGCGCTCCCACCGCGGAGGCCGCCATCGAACAGGAGCTTATCTCTCTAATTCAGTCCGCCAAGCTTCCTTTCCGTCTGGATGCAGTGAGCGGCACTCTAGTATCGCCCAGCACCGACATCCGCACCAAGACACACGCAGATGCGGCTGCTACTGCTGACGAAGTTGAGAGAACTCTATTACTGAGACTGCAGAAAGTCAACATCACGCTAGCAGGTCTTGAAGTGGTGCCGGAAAAGAAGGGCAGCAGTCTGGGCGAGAACTGGGGCGGCAACGGCAAGGGAAGAGTGTTGGGTTGAAGATGCTTGAGGGACTTGTTTATTGGAACTGATCGACAGCAGGGCCACAATACTTCGAGGCAGTGGCCCTCTCACAGCGTGGCGTTTTAGGTTTGCTTTCAGCAGCGGAAAAAAGTCTTGCATGGCTGGCGTATGGAAGAACGAGTGAGCAAGGATGGCGTGCAGTGGGAACACGGGCATGGTATAGTTATAGATACGCGGCGCACGAACAAATGAAACGAACGTTACGATCTTCGACGATGATGCAGCAGATGCCGCTCGATGCCTTTTTCGATGAAGGCCAGTTCGCCAGAGAGATGCAATAACTGACTTCCTGCCGCGAGCAGTTTCGGCGAAGCAGCTTAACTCCTGATCTAGGAATCTGCAACACTCTACTGGGTGTCCCGAGAGTATAACCTTTGTCCTGGCAACGGTAGCCAAATGCAAGACATGTACATGCCATTCAATGTTTCGGACACATGCCCGCAACGCCGACCTAAAATCCCACCGATTGGCCGATCGAATGTCCGAGAGCAGCGGAGAAGGCTCCGGTGCAGAAACACAGTGGGTAGCACCGGTTTGGTCAAAACAAAACTTTCTTGACTTTGATGAGGCACCTCACAGGGCTTCGCCAGAAGCAACGCCTTCTAGGGATATGCGAACGAGGTAGCTGCCCCGCGGATACCTTACCTCGTACAATGTTCACACACCACATCGGCTCACATGATCAGCGATCTGTCAAATCACTAGCGGGGCAGGGCAGACCCTTGCAAGCGTCGTGCGCCGCCGTGGCGCGTTTCTTTCTGGAAGACAGACATCACCTCTGCGTGAATCCCGAATCCCATCTGCTAGGACACTACACGTACTACCATGCCCGGCACACAAAACCACAGCACTGATGTTAGATATTCAAGCCACCGGGCTGACTGACTGACCACCGTGGAAGGCCGACACCACCATGGTTGTTTTTGCCACCGACCTGTGCGCCGGTGGTGGCACGCAAAGCGATGGAGGCCAACGGGGTCTTCAAGACGCTCAACGCTCTCCAGACACTCAAGCATTGCTGCCGCCCACGCACCCGGAAGAAGATCTGACTCCCATGGACGAGCGAAACCGTATCCTCGAACTCTCAAAGTACTTTGAAGCCTCTCAGATCGTGCCTCCATCCCAGGGTTCCGTAGGAGACGAGGAGGTTGCTGCTGCGCCCTCCGCGCCCGCAGCAGATACCACGTTGACAGCACTCGCCCAGCTGGGCACCTTCAAATTGTCCTGTGACAGGGCTTTTATCTCGCTCATCAACAGCACCCACCAGTTCATCATCGGCGAGGCTACCCAGACAACCTCATTACTGGACAATGCCCTCCGCTCCGACGACGGCCTGTGCCTCGGTGTTCGCGCCCTCGAACTTGCATTCGGTGTCTGTCCTCAGACCATCCAGATTTTCACTTCCGACGACCGCACCTTAGACACGCCTAACGTATACGCCGACAACTCGCGCTATGTCATCAAAGACTTCACCGCAGACTCGCATTTCGCGGGCAGGCCGTACGTCAAGGGGTGGCCGCACATGCGCAGCTACGCCGAAGTGCCGTTGAAGAGTGATAGTGGGTTTGTCATCGGGTCATATTGTGTCGTGGACACGCAGCCGAGAGATTTTGACGAGTCCGAGATACAAGTTCTCAACAATGTCGGTGCTACTATCATGAACCACCTGGAACTGCTGAAGTCTCAGCTGGAGCTCCGCCGCGTGCAGCGTCTCGTTCGTGGCATAGGTTCGTATGCCGCTGGCTATGCGAGCCTGCAAGAGCATCAGACTCGCCCGTCATTAGGGACCTCGTCATCGACGTCTCGTCTTCAGCCTGTCGAGAATGCAAGCAGCTTGCCACTCAGACTGGCCGGCGAAAATTCCGAGAATACCGGCGCAAGGCCTACGATGCGCCGAATCCAGACCGATGAAACCGTTGCCAGCCCGTCGGATACATCTTCTGCGACGCCGGCAAGCTCAGGCACGGCTGAACAATCAAGCTCTACGCGTACAACCGAGCAGAGTGCAGACGCCTCGTCAGCGCCTGGTCCGTCGACTGCGAGTGATTCCTCCAACGAAGACACATCCTTCTCGAAAGCTGCGTCTACTGCAGTCACCCGCGCCAGCCATCTCATCCGTCAGTCTATGGATCTCAGCGGCGTTGTCTTTTTGGTATGTCCAATGGAATTACCGATTCTCTGACTCCAGCTGACATAAATACTGCCAGAAACCGCATCCAGCTGCTGGCGCGACTGCCTCCCCATTCACCGTTAGCACCGCAAAAAGGCAAGACTCGGGGCCTGAGAGTACCGATTGTGAAATTATCGGGTACTCGGTTGAAGCTGAAAGCGCCCATGACTCGGATGGCTCGGGTTCCGCAATCAATCATGGTCTTCTTCAAAGATTACTTGAGAGATACCCGTTTGGCCACGTCTTCTCATTCGATGATCTAGGAGCTGTACTCCAGCCCAATTCGGGCATAAATGGACGAGAGCGGAGGCATCCTTCTCAACATGATTTGAAATCCATGGAAGCCCTGGCCGGTCCTAGTGAAGAGGAGGATGCTGCCGAACTGCTGGCTTCTGCTAAAGGTGCCCGAAGTATTGCGTTTACGACATTGTGGGATTATCGGAACGACAAGTGGTTTGCCGCCTCGATAGGTGAGTACAGAAGGAATGTTCAACGTGGGACACACAGCTAATATCTTGGATCTGCAGGCTGGACCACTGACCCACTTCGGGTGTTCGACATGGGTGAACTGAACTACCTCTCCGCCTTTGGAAACTCAATTACCGCGGAACACAGCAGACTCGAGGTATCGGCTCTCTCAAAAGCAAAGTCCGACTTCATATCCTCCATCTCCCACGAGATGCGATCGCCTTTGCACGGGATACTCGCAGGCACCGAAATACTCCGTGACACCATGAAGCTGGATTCGGAAGTCTCCATGCTCAACTCTATCGACGCCTGTGGTTCCATGCTGCTTGACACCATCAATCATCTGCTAGACTACTCCAAGTGAGTACCTTCTCTTGTCTGCCAAGAGAGCGACATCTGACATCTCATAGGATCACCAATATATCCAAGCGAAAGAAAGATACCGTTTCAGGGACCAAAAGCGGCGAGTCAAAGGCCAACGAGTTTCCAGTCGTCAACCTGAGCACACTAGTGCAGGACGTGGTGGATGGTGTCTTCCTGGGCCACGCAGCAAGCGACAACGCAAGTCGTCGGGAAACCTCAGATGACACCACTTTCATCAGGAACCTCCGGCAGAGTAACTCGGACCAAATCGCACTGAGGTTGACTGAAAGCGGTGACCGGATCATCATCATCGACATCGACTCTTCCGTTGACTGGAGGTTCAAGACCGAGGCAGCCTCATGGAAACGCATCGTCATGAACTTATTCGGGAACGCCATGAAGTTCACCAAGAAAGGCCAAATCACCGTCAAGCTATACCTTTCCCACCGAGGCAGTACTGAGGGTGAAGCTGCACAGCTCATTTGCGTGGACATTCATGACACTGGGCCCGGTATCAGCGAAGATTATCTGAAGTCCCATCTTTTCACTGCCTTTTCGCAGGCGGATAACATCTCCGTGGGCACTGGAGTCGGGCTGAGCATTGTGAAGAGACTCGTGGAGGAGCTCAGTGGCTTCATCGACGTCCAGAGCGATCATGGAATCGGCACGCGTGTCTCCGTCGCTGTACCTTTGGGAGACATGACCAGTCCGGTGAATGGTTCGGACAGCATTTCACACGGGAAATCCCCTCTATACGCAAATGGCCGGCACAAAGGACACACCTTGTATGTTCAAGGTTCAGCTTCAAATGCTTCAACTTCAAATGCTTCAACGAAAAATCATGACAAGCCAGCGGACGTGGACAGCAGCGCTACTACCACCACCACAACCACAGATCCGGACTCTGACATGCAAGCCTTCTTCGCCAACCTTGCCTGCCAAGGCTTCGGCATGACCGTTACAACAGAATCTTCCGAAAACGACCAGAAGCCAAGCGACGCCAGCCCTCACTCGGTCTCACTTTTCAGCACGACTTCCGGCGGCGCCTGGACTTTGTGCAAACCCGCTCATAGAGCCAGCGATGGTGCACCAGACAGCGAAACGAAGCGCACATTCGTGAATATCCGACAACCCTTTGGCCCAAGAACTTTTGCGAGCGCACTGGACGAGATCATGGCCTTCACTGCGGCTGGTGCGGAAAGTACTGATGCGTCTGCTACGAGAATGAAGGAGAACCGAAAACCAGAGACCAAATCATCTTCTCCGCCAGAGAACGCCCCTACGGCGGAAGAGAACCATGCGCCCTCACCCACCAACCAAGATCAACATAAAGCGCCCGCTAGCGACACCCGCGACACAACAGCACACCCGCAAGAGACAACCCACAACCCCCCAGAGAAAACCACCTACGAGCCCCCACCCAGCACCTCAACCCCCACACCCCACCTCCTCCTCGTAGACGACAACGCCGTAAACCTCAAAGTCCTCGCGGCCTCGGTGAAAAAAGGCGGCTGCACCTACGACCAAGCCACCGACGGCCAACAAGCGCTGGAAGCCTTCAAATCCAGCCCTTCACCGTATGATATCATCTTCATGGATCTGTCCATGCCGGTCCTGGACGGCATCGAGGCGACCAGGGAGATTCGCCGGCACGAAGAGCAGAGCGCTGTGGACGGCGGGCGGAAGCGCACGCGGATCATTGCTCTCACTGCGCTGGATGAGGATAAGCATCGCCAGAGGGCGTTTGAGGCGGGTGTGGATGATTTTGTTACGAAGCCGGTTAAGATGGCCAGGGTGCGGGAGTTGGCTCGGATGGCTTGGGATGAGCGTTGAGTGTTTGGGGATGGTGAGCAGGGAAGGTGGACTTCGAGGAGCCACCCGCCCGCGAAGCGATTTAAAGTCATGACGCAGAAGCCAGGCTCGACTGTAACGGCGATCATGGCCGGCGGTGATATTCTGTCTTGCCAAAAGAGCCATCGGCATTGCTGCGCTCAACGGTCCTTGTTCGACTGGGACCGGACCCACCATCTTCACGAAGGATCGCGTGGGTCGAGGCGTGATCTAAGACGAAAAAGAAACAGAATCAGGCCAGGTCAGGTCGTGCCTGCCTGCTTTCCCGGCCACAAAGTAGGAGAACTTGTACGAGTTAGCAGGTCAGCAGGGAGAGGACGAGTACGAGGATGAGGAAGATGATAAGAACAAGCCTATAAAGTACGATAGATTTTCCGACGATTGACGATAGAGGATCGACTGATCGACTAGGCAACTAGTTGATTGTAGCTACCTTTGACGATTGACGAATTATGAGCTGGTCAGGTACACATACCCAACCTGTACCTGTCGTCAGTCTGGTTGTAATAGTATATGTGTAGTTTCATCTGGCATATGGAGACTCCCACTCGATATCTATTGTCCTACTGTTATTGACAACCACTAAGTAAAATGACTAGATAAGAAGCACGTCGCAACGTGATGGAACATCATCGCTACCGGCCGCAGCCCGTGCTTCAAAGGATCAAGAGTGGAGCTTAGGGTCTGCAGTTATCGATTGGAGAATATACGCCGATCCAATCAGCAACGCATTCGACACGTCGTAAGCGGGGAGTCGGGACAGACCCCTGTCGACTTCAGCATGCTTGGGGGTGGCGAAATGGGCATGGGCGTGGGGCATGCTCGCACAAAAATAATAATGCACGACTCCTCTCGTGGCGTACATAGGTACTCCATGACACCACCATCCTCACCACCACCATGGCGCCGCCAACGCTCAGGCCCAACGGCGATGGCGGCCAGGAAGGATTGTCAGACTCACACGCCACAGCCAACGGACGAGTCAAGGGAGCGCCACGGGAGCGACAACGACACCTGTACGAAGGTCGCCGCGAGCGCGAGTTCTACTCGTACTACGAGTCCGTCCTGGCGTACGCAAACACCGAACCCAAGTTCTGCGACCTCCACAGTCCAGAGGCCGTCGCCGCCCACAGAGCCATCACCTCGACCGACACCACCCTCACGGCGTTCGTGCAGCTCGTGGCCATGCGCCTCGAGTCGCGCCGCGCCATGATTTTCTTCTTCGACGCCGAATACGCCTACATCATCGCAGAGTCCACCCGTACGCTGTCCCTGCACGACGACGCCCAGCATGCTCCCGACGACTCCCTGTGGCTGGGCTTCACCAAGATCCCACGCGGCTTTTCCGTCTGCGAAGTCACCGCTGACCTGCCGGCGAATGGAGGCTCCAACGCGCGAGATCCTTACTCTGCCTCACTCGCGCACATTATTAACAATCTCGCCGAGGACACCAGGTTCTGCGACAGGCCTTATGTGAAGGGTGGGCCTGAAGCCCGTTTTTACGCTGGCGTGCCCATCACCACTCCGAAGGGTATCAATATCGGCGCGCTTTGCGTTTTGGACGATAAGCCGCGCGATGGGCTTCAGCCTGGTCAGGTGGATTTCTTGCGCAATATGGCTTCGACGGTCATGTCGCATCTTGAATTGGTAATTTGGAGACGTCTTGGATTGTATTTACTGTGAAATCTTGAGCTGACTCAAACATGCAGGTACGAGCGAAGGAGGAGAATCAGCGCAGCAGGGACATGAACTCCGCTCTTGCTGCTTTCGTCGAAGGAAAGTCAGATTCGGCAGACTGGTGGCATTCCAATGCCCGCTCCAAAGACAATGTGTCAAGGGAACAAGCAGACACCCCGATGGTCGACTGGAGAGGCTCCCGCATTCGAACACCAAGCGAAAGGCTGCCGCTTCCTTCGCAAGCCACCGGCTCGCACCTGGACGATCCTACTTCGGCCGGATACTTCGGGCCAATTGGCGAAGAGGCGAATCCTCCCAACAATGGACTCCAGTCTCCGCTCAATTCTCATGTCGGCCAGGGCGACCAGTCACTAGGATCTCCAAGACCTTCGCTGCAACGGAATACCGGGTCTGCAAGTACCGGGAACTCGGCTAGTTACATCAAGTCTCCACCCGCCACAGAAGATGCAAATGTAAACGATCTCCCGACCAAAGTCAGAGCTACAGCGACTCGTGCCGCTGGCCTAATACAAAAAGGTATCGGTGCTGATGGCGTGCTGTTCCTAGACGCAACCGCCGGCAGTACTGGCGGAGTTATTGACAGCACACAAGGTCTCTCCCAGACCGAGACTGAGACTGACGGTTCTTTAATATCCGACAACAACGGCAAGCACGTCCGACCTTTGCTTAACCAAACAGGAGATGCTGCTTCAATAAAGAAGTCCTCAGCACCCCCAAGAGATAGCGTCATCCTGGGCTCCGCATATTCCGCCGACATCGAGACTCGGGTTAAACTAGCGATCGAGCAAGCAAAGATCTCAGAAAAGGTCCTCAAAAGCTTACTGAGACGTTATCCCAACGGCCAGATCTGGCACTTCAACGCAGATGGCGATGCCTCGGACGAAGACGACGAAGACGAAACCATCCACGAATCTCAATCGACAGCCTACGCCGCAGCACCACGATCAGCGGGATCCGACCACGAGCCAAAACAGAGCAAAACCCCAACCACCAAACGCGCCACCAAGCGGGCCCGCGCAAGGAAGCGAGACGGGCGCGCCATCCAGGCCATCTTCCCCGGCATCCGCAGCCTCGTCTTCCTCGGCATGTGGGATCCTCACCAGGAGCGCTGGTTCGGCGCTTCCATCGCTGTCAGCTACTCTTCCATGCGCATCTTCTCTGCTCAGCACGAGTTGTCGTATGTTGCGGCTTTCTGTGACGTTGTGCTGGCGGAGATTGGGCGTTTGGAGGCGCAGGAACTAGGTCGCTCGAAGAACGATTTCGTTTCGAGCATTTCGCATGAATTGAGAAGTCCACTGGGTATGGTGTTTCTGGATTTCGGTTATGCTCGATTGTTCGACACTCACTGACATTATTTATAGTATGTCTAATTCCCTCACGGATGACTGATCATTGCGCTTTTTTCATTTTGCGAAGACCGGCATCCACGAATATTCGTTCTAGTGCACGTTGAGCCATGGCTGACATATATTCCCGCAGCACGGCATTTTGGGCAGCGCCGAATGCCTCGAAGAACAGAACCACAGCGCTCTGGACATCGAGCTGATAAGATCCATCACCTCATGCGGCAATACACTTCTCGATGTTGTATGTTCCCTCTCGTCCTATCCCAGATCTGCATTCCCGTTCACTTGTAACCAACGGTTGACTTGATCTTGCAGGTCAATGACTTACTCGAGTACTCGCGTTTAAACCACGACACGCAGAAACGGAGAAAACTGCAATTACACGGACCGCCAGGCAACACTCCCGAGAACGAAGCGACGCTCCCTGACCGAAGTACTACTACCGCAGAAATAGAATCTGGCTTCAACATCAGCACCCTCACCGAAGACGCCGTCACCGCAGCCTGCCTCGGCTTCGACCAGCGCAGCCTGCAGTCACAAGACCTCCAAGACGCGGAGAGCGACCATTCGGCGGTTTTGGTCCTGGACATCGACGAAGCTCTGAGTTCTGATTGGACGTTCTCCGTCGCAAGTGGCTCGTGGAAGAGAATTTGCATCAATCTTGTCGCGAATGCGCTGAAGTATACGCCTTCTGGTTATGTTGATGTTGCTTTGCGTAAGACCATGCTCAAGCGGAAGCATGGCAAATCACGGACGGCACTTGTTGAGCTTGTGGTGAGTTGGTCCCTTGTCTGGATGGGAAGGAGTGGTGGGTGGGTGACCATGTGGAGGGTCGTGTGCAACGTAGTGAATCTACTGCTGATCAAGTTCACCAGGTCGAAGATACCGGTATTGGGATGTCCGAAGAATTCCAAGCTAAGGATCTCTTCAGGCCATTCAGGCAGGAGAATAACCTCACACCGGGCACTGGACTTGTGAGTGTGGCACCGTATGCGCGGACTTCGATCGAGAACTGACATTCTCTGACCAGGGACTGAACCTCGTCGGCCAGATTGTCAAGTCTTTAGGTGGCACAGTTAATGTACGGAGCAGTCAAGGGCGAGGTACCACTGTCAAGGTGTCTCTGCCACTTCGCCCTCTAGCACCAGCACCGTCGGTCATCTCGCGCAAGCCATCTCGAGATCTCTCTTCCCCGCCAGCATCTGTCGGCTTCTTCGGTTTTGGAACCCTCGAGCCGGATTCCACAACTGAACCAGTTAAAGCGAGAGCGAACAGGCGACTTCTCAACAGCATGAAGAAATACTGCACACAGCTTGGCATGTCTGCGCTAGCGACCGACGACAATGTGAACAGCAACGCTTCGATCCACATCGTCTCCGAGGAGGTTCTAGCAGACCCATCCAGAACCGGCGACAGAGACTTGCGCCATTCTCTGCTTTCAACAGACAACTTGCGGAAACCGATCATCGTCATCTGCGCCACGCGGGAATCGGCGACGAGCCTTCGTTCTGGGCCCCTGGGTTTCAGTCTCCCCAATTCTACGCAATTTCTCTGGCTTCCCATCGGACCAACAAAGCTGGCCGGCGTCCTATCGAATCATTGTACGTACTGCGCTGTGGGCACTCTTCGAGCTGATCTACTTAATCTATGCCTGCGGATATGATTCTGACTCGTCTATAGCGAAAATGCTCTCTGAGAATAAGCCTGACAGCGTTGCCGCTAATGTAGAAAAGGGCCTTGATTTTTGCGGTGTCGGAGAGGGTGCAGATGGGCCAGCTCATTCTCCCAGACTTGCAGATGTCACGCCTGCAGTTCCCGAGGATGACAGCCCGAGCAGCAAAGACGTTATAGGCGCGACTATTCGCTCTGCCAACTGCGAGGAACCCCTGCCTCCGCAAACACCTCGAGTCAGAAGAAGCGACAGTGAGGTGGCAGAACCCGTCCACGCCCATAGTCCGCCGCACGCGCAGATTAAACGGGCAAACACAGTGCCATGCTTCAGCACAGAAACAATGTCCCTTCTGTTAGTAGACGACAACGTAAGCCTCTCGGTCCAAAAAAGCTGATCCTCAGCGATCCCCCAACTAACACCCCGCCCGAGCAGGCCATCAACCTCCGCCTCCTCGAAGTCTTCGCCAAGAAAGCCGGCCACCTCTATCGCACAGCGCACAACGGCCAGGAAGCCCTGAAAGTCTACGAACAAGCCGCAGAAAACCACCAACAACAACACCAACACCACCACAACCAAGCCGCCACCCAACCCAGCGCCCTCAACAACCCCACCGTCAAACCAGAAGTCATCCTCATGGACATCAACATGCCCGTTATGGACGGCTTCGAAGCCGCCCGCGCCATCCGCCGCTTCGAGCACGCGAGCGGAGCCCCGCGGGCCACCATCGTTGCCGTCACGGGGTTGGGCGACGTCGCGGCGCAGGAGCAGGCAACCGCGAGTGGGATGGATATGTTTTTGACGAAGCCGGTTAAGATGAAGGAGGTTACTGCTATTCTTGAGAGGTTGGTGAGGGGGAGAATTGTTGGTGGGGAGGAAGGGGGTTAGGCGTTGGATTTTTTGATGTTGTTGTTGCTGGACGCAAATTTTATTTGGAGCTTGTTAGCTATGTTTTACCTGGATTACAGAGGACTGAGTGGGTTCGAGGAGTCAGTACTCGAATACCTCGCGCTGGCGACTTCTTGAGCGGAACGTTTGTTTGCATCATGATACGAAGAAGACGGAGCCAATCCATCTTGCTCCAGCATGTCGCCCTACAGTGACCAGGTACCCACCTCTAGGACATGTCGCATGCACGCTACTTGGACTCGTTCCGGTCTGCCTCAAGCCTGGCCATCTCCTTCCACTGAAGTATCGCCTGGCCAACCTGCCCACTGCTAAGTACCACTTCTGCGTTCCTGGCTTCTGGAGATATCTATCTGCAATGCGTCTCGGCCAAGTGGTCTGTTCGTTCACACCGCCGACGCTCAACCTCACTCCCTTCTATCGTTTGCTAACACAGATACTAGTCAATTATCGATGTTGTTCAATTATAATAATTGTTGGAATAAGTGGTGAGAGCACATACGACCATAGGTCAGTGAAAACTGGGCATCCCGTCCGCTCTGCCATACATAAGCACTGAACCGGGCGACTAGTACTAGAGTGGGTGACCATCTGGGAATCCCGCCTGTTGTATGTTTTTGCGTTTTCTTTTTCCGCCTCTCATCTAATCTTTTTGACATACATACATTGAGAAGGGTGTTAGGTAATTGCAGTCGACGATGGTAATTCCCCTCATTGATGTAGACATCCCCGCTTCTAGTTAACTCTCAATAACGTTGTTTACAGTAGTATCCAAAGGAATTGCGTATTATCCAAGTCGGCAATTCTTATCTACGCTGATCAGTCGCCTATCTTCACAACCCTGCGACAGCTTCTCCGGACGGCTTCCAAACCATTGGTCAGCCCTTTCGAAGCCAAGCAGGCCAAGGTCGTCCACATGCTCCGGTATCTGCAGTCCGCATCAACCTGCTGCTTCTGGTAAGCCACGATAAGATGTTCCCTGTGTCCCGATGCCGAGCATGACTTGACTTGCATCTTGCAGGTTGGACGAAGAAAGGTATATCATCGAGGATGGACACTTTTGTCATGCCTCGCACCAATTTGACCTCTCACCCTACCTTTCCTCAAGCTAAGCCATGGCCGTCGAATCCGAGGTCAAACACGCCGAACCAGCCGTGGAGGACGTGCCCAAAGTCGAAGCCGGCGATGCCTCAACCCCCCAAGCAGTGAAACGAAAACTGTCCGCCCGCCATGTCCAACTCATGGCCGTCGCCGGGGCCATCGGCATAGGTCTCTTCGTAGGCATCGGAGGCGTGCTCGCCCGCGCCGGACCCATCTCCTTGACCCTCGGATACATGTTCTACGGCCTCTGTTTCATCTGGCCGCTCACCCTGCACGTGGGAGAGATGTGCGCGTGGCTGCCGATTCGAGGCTCGTTGTTTGGGCTGGCGACGAGACTTGTTGACCCGGCGTTGGGGTTTGCTATGGGCTGGACGTATTTCTTCGCCAGTCTCATGCTCGTTTGCACGGAGTATTCCGCTGTTGCGACGGTGATGCAGTATTGGACTACGGATATCAATCCGGGAGTCTGGGTGGCGGTCGCGATGGCTCTTTGTGTTTTGCTGAATATCGTTGCTGTCAGGTGAGTGCATTGATGCCTTTGAAGTCTGAAATCACATGACAGAAATGGCAAGCCTGACGGGAAAACTTCACAGATGGTATGGCGAGTCGGAGTTCGTCTTCGCATCTTGCAAGGTCATCCTCCTGGTCGGCCTCATGATGGTCACCTTCGTGACCATGGTCGGAGGCAACCCTCGCAACGACGCCTATGGCTTCCGAAACTGGACGGGCGGCAACGCCATGCATTCATACTACGCCGAAGGCGCGACCGGTCGCTTCTTGGGAATTTGGATCTCAATCCGCTACGCCGTCTTCACAGTCGGAGGACCCGCATTCCTAGCACTATCAGCAGGAGAAATCTCCAACCCACGCCGCACCATTCCCAGAGTTGCAAAACTCATTGTCTGGCGTGTCGTCGGTCTCTATGTTATGGGAGCTCTTGCCGTGGGAATCATCTGCCCGTCGAGAGACCCTGAATACCTGCAAGCAGTTGAGAACGGGGAGCCTGGCGCTGGGTCTTCGCCGTGGGTCTTTGGTATTTTGAAGCTCCGCATTACGACTTTCCTGCCCGACGCTATCAATTTCATGATCCTCCTCTCGGGCTTCTCCTGCGGAAACACGTTCTTGTACACGGCGAGCCGCTCCCTCTACTCGTTGGCCCAGAGCGGTCAGGCTCCGAAGTTCTTCCTTAAGTGTTCGAAGAAGGGCATCCCGTATGTTGCTGGTAAGTGTGAATCCATGCAGATGGTCAAGAAGTACCGTTTGCGACGACCCGAAACTCGGTGAGTGTCCCGCTGACTCCAACAATAATACAGTCCTCTCCGTAACGCTCCTTTCCTGCGTCTCCTTCCTCGTAACCTCCAACAACGCCATCCAAGTCTTCGACTGGTTCGTCGGCCTCACGAGCGCGGGCCTAGTAATCAACGAAACCGCAACCTACGTCGTCGTCGTCCACTGGCACCACGCAATCGTAGCCCAGAAACTCCCCTTCGCCTCCCTCCCCTACAAATCCCCGCTGGCGCCTTACACGGGTTACTGGGGAATCCTGATCGGTGTCTGCATCATCATGACCTTAGGGTTTGATACCTTTGCGCCCTGGGATACGAAAGGGTTTATTACCAGTTATTTCGGCGTGGGGTATTTTGTTGTGTTGTTTGTGGCGTGGAAGGTGTGGCATCGCACACGGTGGATCCCGTCTGTGGAAGCGGATATTTGGACGGGGAAGGCGGAGATTGATGAAGAGTGCTTGGTGTGGGAGAGCGAGGAGGCGAGGGAGAAAGAGAGGGAGAGGAGGGCGGGCTTGAAGGT
>Ga0265797_10002739_pt1 | contig 29154 bp, 29 predicted proteins | sample P2T30metagenome_FD_192433 | JGI IMG/M metagenome (GOLD analysis project Ga0265797, IMG submission 192433) | Plant litter microbial communities from East Loma Ridge, Irvine, California - P2 T30 | ecosystem: Environmental > Terrestrial > Plant litter > Unclassified | place: USA: California...
GATCAGCAGGGTCGGGCATCCGGCCCCGGGGTCAGGCGCCGGCGGCCGAGAGCTCCTCGGCCACGAGGAACGCCAGCTCGAGGGACTGCATGTGGTTGAGCCGCGGGTCGCACAGCGACTCGTACCGCGTCGCGAGCGTGGCCTCGTCGATGTGCTCGGAGCCGCCGAGGCACTCGGTGACGTCGTCGCCGGTGAGCTCGATGTGGATGCCGCCCGGGTGCGTCCCGGCGGCCCGGTGGGCCTCGAAGAAGCCCTTGACCTCGTCGACGATCTCGTCGAAGCGCCGCGTCTTGTACCCGGTGGGCGTCGTGAGCCCGTTGCCGTGCATGGGGTCGCTCACCCAGAGCGGCGTCGCGTCGGCACCCTTGATGGCCTCGAGCAGCGGCGGCAGGGCGTCGCGGATCGTGCCCGCGCCCATGCGCGTGATGAAGGTGAGCCGTCCCGGCTCGCGGTCCGGGTCGAGCGCGTCGATGAGCCGGAGCATGTCGTCCGGCGTCGTGCGGGGGCCCAGCTTGACGCCGATCGGGTTGCGGACCCGGGAGAGGTAGTCGACGTGCGCGCCGTCGAGGTCACGGGTGCGCTCCCCGATCCAGGCGAAGTGGGACGACAGGAGGTACGGCGTGCCCGTGCGCGAGTCGATGCGGGTCAACGGCCGCTCGTAGTCCATGAGCAGCGCCTCGTGGCTCGTGTAGAACTCGACGCGCTTGAGCTCCTCGAAGTCGGCACCGGCGGCCTCCATGAAGCGGATGGCCTTGTCGATCTCGCGGGCCAGGTGCTCGTACTGCGCGTTGGCCGGGTTGGCCGCGAAGCCCTTGTTCCAGCTGTGCACCTGGCGGAGGTCGGCGAACCCGCCCTGCGTGAAGGCGCGGATGAGGTTGATGGTGGACGCGGACGTGTGGTAGCCCTTGACCAGCCGGGCCGGGTCGGCCTCGCGCGACTGCGGCGTGAAGTCGTAGCCGTTGACGATGTCCCCGCGGTAGGCGGGCAGGGTCACGCCGTCGCGGGTCTCGGTGTCGCTCGAGCGCGGCTTCGCGAACTGGCCGGCCATGCGGCCCATCTTGATCACGGGCATCGACGCGCCGTAGGTGAGGACGACCGCCATCTGCAGGATCGTCTTGACCCGGTCGCGGATCTGGTCCGCGGTCGCGCCCGCGAAGGTCTCGGCGCAGTCGCCGCCCTGCAGCAGGAAGGCCTCGCCCCGGGCGGCGGTCGCGAGACGGTCGCGCAGCGTGTCGACCTCGCCCGCGAAGACGAGCGGCGGGAGCGTCGCGAGCTCGGCCGAGGCCGCCTGCAGGGCGTCCGCGTCGAGCCAGTCCGGCTGCTGCTTGATCGGCAGCGTGCGCCAGCGGTCGAGGCCGTCCTGGACGCGGGGATCGGTCTGCACGGACGGTTCTGAGGACTGGGACACGGTCTTCCTCGAGTCTCGGGACGGACGGGACCCGGGCGGGTCCGACGTCCGAGCCTATCGCGGGCGGCCCGGTCGACCGGTCAGCGGGTCGCGGCGGCCCGACGCTCCTTGACGGTGGACGCGTAGACGTCCTCGTAGTCCTGCTCGCTGAGGCGCGAGAGCTCGTACATGATCTCGTCGGTGATCGACCGGAGGATGAACCGGTCGCCCTCCATGCCCTCGAAGCGGCTGAAGTCGAGGGGCTCGCCGAAGACGACGCCCACGCGACGCAGCTTCGGGACGCGCGTGCCGGTCGGCATGACCGCCTCGGTGCCGATCATGGCGACGGGCACGACCGGGACGTGCCCCTCGAGGATCATGCGGGCGACCCCCGTGCGGCCGCGGTACATCCGGCCGTCGGGGCTGCGGGTGCCCTCCGGGTAGATGCCGAGCTGCTCGCCGCGCGCCAGGACGGCGAGGCCCGTCGCGAGGGAGGCCTCGGAGGCCTTGCCGCCGGAGCGGTCGATCGACAGCTGGCCCGTCGCGTCGAAGAACAGCCGGGTGAGCCGACCCTTGAGGCCGCGGCCCGTGAAGTAGTCGCTCTTCGCGAGGAACGAGATGCGCCGGTCGAGGGCGATGGGCAAGAAGATCGAGTCGACGAACGACAAGTGGTTGCTCGCGAAGATCACCGCGCCCGACGCCGGGACGTGCTCGCGCCCCCGCACCCACGGCCGGAAGACCGTGGTCAGCAGGGGCGTCGCCACGAACGTCTTGAGGATCCAGTACAGCATCGTCGCGCCTCTCGCTGCGTCCGGGACTAGCGGCGGGCCGCGTGGATGCGGGCCAGGTCGGCGGCGCCCACGACGCCCGCGTCGTTCACGAGCTCGGCGATGACGAACTCGGGCTCGGGGTGGTAGCCCCGGGCGGGGAGGTGCGCGAGGTAGGCCTCGCGCACCGGGTCGAGGAGGAGGTCGCCGGCCTGGGCCACTCCCCCGCCGAAGACGAAGACCTGCGGGTCGAGCACGACGCTGAGCGACGCCGCCGCCTGGCCGAGCCACGAGCCCAGCTCGCCCAGGGCCGCCAGCGCGCCCGGGTCGCCCGCCTGCAGCAGGTCGCTGACGTCGTGGCCGGTGAGCTCCCCGGAGGTGCGGCGCACGTCGGCCAGCGCTGCCCCGCGCCCCTCGGGCTCGGCGTCGGCCATCGCTCCGGCCATGCGCAGCAGGGCGCGCCCCGAGCCGTACTGCTCGATGCAGCCGCGGGCGCCACAGCCGCAGGGCAGCCCGTCGGGGACGACGCGGACGTGCCCGAGCTCGCCGCCCGTGCCGAATCCGCCGCGGAGGAGGGCGTCCTGGACGACGATGGCGCCGCCCACGCCCGTGCCGATGGTGAGCATGGTCATGTCGCTGGCGAGCCGGCCGGCCCCGTAGCGGAACTCGGCCCAGCCGGCCGCGTTCGCGTCGTTGTCGATGGTGAGCGGCAGGTCGAGCCGCTCGGCGAGCCGGGCACGCAGGGGCTCGTTGCGCCAGGGGATGTTGGGCGTGTAGTAGACGGTGGACTGCGACGCGTCGATGAAGCCGGGCGCGGCCACGCCGGCGGCGACGACCTCCGGGTGCTCGGCGCGGAGCTCCTGGACCATCGTCACGACGGCGTCCACGATGGCGCCGGAGTCGGCGGCGTCGGTCGGCACGCGGCGCTCGGCCAGGATCTCGCCCAGCTCCGTGACCACCGCCCCCGCGATCTTCGTCCCGCCGATGTCGATACCTATGGCCTGCACGAGCGCCGAGTCTAGCCGCCGGGCAGCGGAGCGCGGGGACCCGCCCCTCGAGCGCGTCCGGCTAGGGTGGGCGCACCACATCGTTCGGTACCGAAGGAGCTGCCGTGCACGACAACGACGACACCCGACCCGCGCGCGGCGCGGGCACCCCCGCCGGAGGCCTGCGCGAGCACGGCGTCCCCGCCTCCGTGCCGGCGGCGCCCGGCGACACCGCCACGGACCTCCTGCTGGCCCGCGTCGCGAGGACGCCCGACCTGCCCCTCTTCGCCGTCCCCGACGGCACCGGCGGCTGGCGGGACGTCAGCGGCCGCACGTTCCTCGACCAGGTCCGTGCCCTCGCGAAGGGACTCGTCGCCGCCGGCATCGAGCCGGGCGACGTCGTCGGCATGATGTGCCGCACGCGCTACGAGTGGACGCTCGTCGACTTCGCGACCTGGTTCGCCGGGGCCGTGCTCGTCCCCGTGTACGAGACGTCCTCCCCGTCGCAGGTGCACTGGAACCTCAGCGACAGCGGCGCCGTGGCCGTCGTGCTCGAGACGGCGGACCACTTCGCGCGCTTCGACGAGGTCCACGCGGAACTGCCCGCCGTCGAGCACGTCTGGCAGGTCGACCTGGGCGACCTCGACAAGCTGGCGGCGTCGGGGCGCGACGTCACCGACGACGAGCTCGAGCGCCGACGCCGCCTCGCGACCGGCGCCGACCTCGCCACGATCATCTACACGTCCGGCACGACCGGCAGGCCCAAGGGCTGCGTCATCACGCACTCCAACTTCGTCGAGACCAGCCGCAACGCGACCGTGGCGATGTCCGAGATCGTGGCCGAGGGCGCCAGCACGCTGCTGTTCGTCACCACGGCGCACGTCTTCGCGCGCTTCATCTCGGTCATGTGCGTGCACGCCGGCGTCAAGGTGGGCCACCAGGCGGACACCAAGCAGCTGCTGCCGTCCCTGGCCTCCTTCGCGCCGACCTTCCTGCTCGCCGTCCCCCGCGTCTTCGAGAAGGTCTACAACTCGGCCGAGCAGAAGGCCGAGGCCGGAGGCCGCGGTGCGATCTTCCGCCGGGCGGCGGCCGTCGCGGTCGCCCACTCCAAGGCCCTCGACGCCGGACGGGTCCCGCTCGGCCTCGCCCTGCGCTTCCGGGTCTTCGACGCCCTCGTCTACTCGAAGCTCCGCAAGGCGATGGGTGGTCGCGTGCGGTACGCCGTCTCGGGCTCCGCCCCGCTCGGCCTGCGGCTCGGCCACTTCTTCCGCAGCCTCGACATCCGCGTCTGCGAGGGCTACGGCCTCACCGAGACGACGGCGCCGGCGACCGTCAACCTGGTCGAGGACTTCAGGATCGGCACCGTCGGCCCCCCGCTGCCCGGCGTGCGCGTGCGCCTCGCCGAGGACGGCGAGGTGCAGGTGGCGGGCGTCAACGTCTTCGCCGGCTACTGGAACGACCCCGAGGCCACGGCCGAGGCCATGGACGGCGAGTGGTTCCGCACGGGCGACCTGGGCACCCTCGACGACGCCGGCTACCTCACCATCACGGGGCGCAAGAAGGAGATCATCGTCACCGCCGCGGGCAAGAACGTCGCCCCGGCCGTGCTCGAGGACCCGATCCGCTCGAACCCGCTCGTCGGCCAGGTGGTCGTCGTCGGCGACCAGCGCCCGTTCGTCGGCGCGCTCGTCACCCTCGACCCCGAGATGCTCCCGGTGTGGCTCAACAACGCGGGCGAGGCCGCCGACATGCCGCTCGCCGAGGCCGCCGAGAACCCGAAGGTGCTCGCCGAGCTGCAGCGGGCCGTCGACGAGGCGAACTCGCGGGTCTCGCGCGCGGAGTCGATCCGCAAGTTCACCGTGCTGCCGGTCGAGCTCACCGAGGCCGGTGGGCACCTGACGCCCAAGATGAGCATCAAGCGCTCCGTGGTGCTCGCCGACTTCGCCCCCCACATCGCCGAGCTCTACGCGACGGACGCCACGGACTCGATCAGGACGGCCTAGGGACGCGCGCCCCGGCCCGGTCCGCCGGGCTCAGGCCCGCCACCAGTCGCTGCCGCGGATCTCGCGGAGCGCCTCGCGGCGGGTCTCGGGCTCGAGGGTCATGACGTAGAGCGTGCCGGCGAGGTGGTCCGTCTCGTGCTGGAGGGCCTGGGCCATGAGCCCCGTCCCCTCGAGCACGACGCGGTCCCCCGCCAGGTCGACCCCTTCGACGCGGGCGTAGCTCCAGCGCGGCGTGGGGAACCAGAAGTCGGGCACCGAGAGGCAGCCCTCGTCGACCAGCTCGTGCTCGCCCGAGGCCTCGACGACGACGGGGTCGAGCACGTAGCCGACGTCGCCGTCGACGTTCCAGCTGAAGGCGCGGAGCCCCACGCCGATCTGCGGCGCGGCGACGCCGGCGCGGCCGGGGACGCGCACGGTGTCGAGGAGGTCCTCCACGAGGCCCTCGAGGCGCGGGTCGCCCAGGGTCACGGGGTCGGCGGGCGAACGGAGCACGGGATCGCCGAAGAGGCGGATGGGTCGAACGGTCACGCCCCTACTCCACCACGACTCGCCGCCTCGTCGCGTCCACCGCGCTGTCAGCCGGTTCCTCGACCGGACGCGCTATCGTCGTCACGTGCATGTACTCAGCGTCAGCTCTCTCAAGGGGGGCGTCGGCAAGACGACGGTGACGCTCGGGCTCACCTCGGCCGCCTTCGCCAAGGGCCTCCGCACCCTGGTCGTCGACCTCGACCCGCAGTCCGACGTCTCGACGGGACTCGACGTGGCCCCCTCCGGCCACCTCAACGTGGCCGACGTGCTCGCCTCGCCCAAGGAGAAGACCGTGCGCGCCGCGATCGCCCCGAGCGGCTGGACCAAGGGCCGCCAGGGCACCATCGACGTGCTCGTCGGCAGCCCCTCCGCCATCAACTTCGACGGGCCGCACCCGTCCATCCGCGACATCTGGAAGCTCGAGGAGGCCCTCGCGGTCGTCGAGGCCGACTACGACCTCGTCCTCATCGACTGCGCCCCCTCGCTCAACGCGCTCACCCGCACGGCCTGGGCCGCGTCCGACCGCGTCACCGTGGTCACCGAGCCGGGACTGTTCAGCGTCGCCGCCGCCGACCGTGCCCTGAGGGCCATCGAGGAGATCCGGCGCGGGCTCTCCCCGCGCCTCCAGCCCCTCGGCATCATCGTCAACCGGGCGCGCGTGCAGTCGCTCGAGCACCAGTTCCGCATCAAGGAGCTCCGGGACATGTTCGGCCCGCTCGTGCTCTCGCCGCAGCTGCCCGAGCGCACCTCGCTCCAGCAGGCCCAGGGCGCGGCCAAGCCGCTGCACGCCTGGCCGGGCGAGAGCGCCCAGGAGATGGCGCGCAACTTCGACCAGCTGCTCGAGCGCATCATGCGCACCGCGAAGATCGGCGACTACGCCGAGACCGCCGCGCGCTGAGGCGGCGAGCACCCGACGCACGACGACGCCCCCGGTCCTGAGGACCGGGGGCGTCGTCGTGCGTCGGAGCCCCGGGAGGCCCCGGCGCTCAGCTGGCCTTCGTGCCCCTGCGGGCGGCCAGCTCGTCACCGGGATCGGCGGCCGACGTGGCGTCGAGCTCGACGAGGCTGTGCTCGACCTCGCGCAGGACCTTGCCGACGGCGATGCCGAAGACGCCCTGGCCGCGGCTGACGAGGTCGATGACCTCGTCGTCGGAGGTGCAGAGGTAGACGCTCGCGCCGTCGCTCATGAGCGTCGTCTGCGCGAGGTCGTCCACGCCCGACTCGCGCAGCTGGTTCACGGCGGTGCGGATCTGCTGGAGGCTGATGCCCGTGTCGAGCAGGCGCTTGACGAGCTTGAGCACGAGGATGTCCCGGAAGCCGTAGAGGCGCTGCGAACCCGACCCGGCGGCGCTGCGCACGGTGGGCTCGACGAGGCCGGTGCGGGCCCAGTAGTCGAGCTGTCGGTAGGTGATCCCGGCGGCCCGCGCGGCGACGGTGCCGCGGTAGCCGCTCTGGGCGTCGAGCTCGGGGAGGCCGTCGGTGAAGAGCAGGCCCAGGTCGTACCTGGATCCCTCGGTGGGGCCTGTCTCTCTCATGCGGTCGCCTCTCAGTGTCTGCGCCGACCTCCGCCGCGGCGTCGGTCCCGACCCGTAACGTTCAACATCGGGTTGATGGTTGTACCGAGAGCCACGGTACCGGCCGCGGGCCTCCGACCCGGCCACATCGACGTCGAGGGTCCGGCGTGTCGAGGATATTCGTCCGCCGCCCCCGCGTCCATGCCCGCGGGCGGACGCTCAGGCGTCGAGGCGCGCGAGGGCGGTGCGCAGGAGGCTCGCGCGGACCACGTCGAGCTGGCCGGCGAGCTCTCGCGAGGCCTCGGCGATCCGGGCGCGACCGGCGACGTCGCGTCGGCGCGCCAGGGAGGCGAGCGCGGTCTCGACGAGCGCCGCCTCGCGCTCGGCGCCGACGCGGAGGGGACGCAGGTGCCTCGGTCCGATGCCGGACGCCCCCAGCTCGACCAGCGCGGTGAGGACGGCCACGGCCTCGTCGTCGTAGCGGTCGACCGCGGGCAGGAGGCCCGTGGCCACGGCCTCGTCGAGGAGCGCCGCCGTCGCGCCCGTGAGGCGCAGGAGCTCGTCGCGGGTGGGGCGACGGACGGTGGAGAGCAGGGAGGCGGGCGCGGAGGCGCCGGGCACCGCCGAGGGTCGGCCCGCGTCGAGGTCGTCGAGGTGCTGGCGGATGACCTTGAGGGGCAGGTAGTGGTCGCGCTGGAGCCCGAGGATGAACCGCAGGCGCTCCACGTCGGCCGGCGAGAACTTGCGGTAGCCCGAGGCCGTCCGGACGGGCGTGACGAGCTGCCTCTCCTCGAGGAAGCGCAGCTTGCTGTTGCTGAGGTCGGGGAACTCGGGCTTGAGGCGCGCGAGCACCTGCCCGATCGTGAGGAGGTCGGCACCCGCCGACGCCCCGCCCCGGGCGGCGGAGGTCGCGGCCACTACTGGACGGCCAGGTTCGCGAGGTCGACCCGCGACGCGTAGAAGGTCAGGCGGAACTTGCCGACCTGCACCTCGGCACCGTCGCTGAGCCGGGCCTCGTCGATGCGGGTCCCGTCGAAGTAGGTGCCGTTGAGCGACCCGAGGTCACGGACGACGAAGGACGTGCCGGACCGCACGAACTCGGCGTGCCGACGGCTGACGGTCACGTCGTCGAGGAAGATCCCGGCGTCGGGGTGGCGGCCGGCGACGGTGACGTCGCTGTCGAGGAGGAAGCGGGCACCGACGTTCGGTCCGCGACGCACGACGAGGAGCGCCGAGCCGGACGGGAGCGCCGAGACGGCCTCGTGCTCGTCGGTCGAGACGCCGCCCTCGAGCGCGGCGAGCTGGGCCTGGAACTCCTCGGCGAAGCTCGCGGTCGTGTCCGCCTCGTGGCGCACGTCGCCACCAGCGCGACCGGCGGACTCACGGGGGTCGGGGGTGGGGTGGGCGGGCTCTGCCATCGTGGACCTCCTTCGGCGTCCCAGCGTAGTGGAACGGGGCACCAGGTCGAGCACCGGATCCCCAGGTGGCGACGACGGTCCCCGCGCGGCACCCGGGGGCCGGACGCGGCTCTCACGCACGGCGGTCCCTGGCCGTCCTCACCGGTCCCGCCGGGCCGGCTCATCGGATCCTCATCGGATCGGGCGGTGTGCTCGGAGCACGTCACCACGACCGCCACGAGGGAGCACCACCATGGACGAGCAGCAGCACGAGCACGACGACCGCCGACCGACCGCCGGCACGCCGGACGGCACCTCGACCGAGGGTCCCTCCCCCGCACCGGTGCGACGCCGGGGCCGCCGCGCCCTCCTCGTCGCCGGCGCGGCCACCGCGGCCGCCCTGGTCCTCGGCGGCACGGGCGCGGGCGGCTGGGCCCTCGGCCGCACGGCCGGCGAGACGGCGGCCGTCGCGGCGGCCGAGCAGCAGGTCCAGGGCCTCCTGCCCTCCGTCACGGGCCCCGGCACCTCCGGTGGCAGCACGGTGCTGCCCGGGCAGGGCGGGACCACCCCCCAGCAGCAGCAGCCGCAGCCGCCGGCCGGCACCCAGGGCGGGACGACGCAGCAGGCGGCGACCGCCGCCACCGCCCAGGAGCAGGAGGGCGTCGTCACCATCGACTCCCAGCTCGGCTACGACGGGTCCGCGAGGTCCGCCGGGACCGGCATGGTGCTCACGGACGACGGGCTCGTCCTCACCAACGACCACGTCGTGCAGGGTGCGACGAGCATCGAGGTCACGGTCGAGAGCACGGGCGAGGCCTTCACCGCCGACGTCGTCGGCACCGACGCCACGGCCGACGTGGCCGTCCTGCAGCTGCGCGACGCGCACGGGCTCGACCCGGTCACGATCGACGACGACGGCGTGGCGGTCGGGGACGCCGTGCACTCCACGGGGAACGCGGGCGGCACGGGCGACCTCGTCACCGCTCGGGGCACCGTGACCGCCACCGACCAGGCCATCACGGTCGGGAGCGAGACCGGCAGCGGCTCCGAGTCCCTGAGCGGCCTCCTCGAGATCGCCGCCGACGTGGTGGCGGGCGACTCGGGCGGACCGCTCCGCGACGCCGAGGGCGAGGTCGTCGGCATCGTCACCGCGGCGTCGTCCGGCTCTGCCACCGTCACCGGGTACGCGATCCCGGTCGACGACGCCCTCGCCATCGCGCGCCGGATCGACTCGGGACAGGGCGGCGACACGGTGCAGATCGGCCTCCCCGCCTTCCTCGGAGCACAGATCGCCGCCGCCGGCAGCACCTCACCGACGGGCGGCGTGGTCGTCGCGGGCACGGTCGAGGGCAGTGCCGCGGCCGCGGCGGGCCTCGTCGCCGGCGACGTCGTGACCACCGTCGACGGCTCCCCCGTGGCCGACGCCGACGCCCTCACCGCGGCGGTCCGGGCGCACGAGGCGGGCGACCAGGTGGTCGTCGGCTGGACCGACGCCTCCGGCGCGGCCCGCACCGCGACCGTGACGCTGGGCACGGGACCGGCCGCCTGAGACCCGCGCGGCACGGGCGCAGGAGGCGCGGGGCCGACGGTCCCGCGCCTCCTGCGCGTCCGTGCTCAGCCGGCGGCGTCGAGCTGGGCGAGCAGGGCCGACGGAGGCACGACCTCCGCGCCCTCCGCCCGCACCCGGTCGGCGAGGCCCCTGTCGGCCGTGACGACGGCCACCCGCTCGGACGCGGAGCGCACGGCCGCGACGACGGCCGCGTCACCGTCGGCGGCAGCCCTCTCGACGCGGACGGCGCCGAGCGGGTCCCCGACCGCGCGAGCCCGGCCCTCGACGACGGCCAGGACGGGCGCCCACACCCGGGTCGGCGCTCCCGGCCCCGACCCGTCCAGGCCGAACCAGGACGCGGGCCAGCCCTCCTCGGCGGCACGGTCGAGCGCCGTAAGCACCCGGTCCGTGGCGCCGACGCGGTCGCGCCACCAGCCGTCCGGCCGTTGACCCACGACGTTCGCCGCGTCGACGACGAGCAGGAGGCGTCGGTCGAGCTGGTCGCGGAGCCCCCGCCACGACGCGGCCAGGCCGGGGTGGAGCGGCAGGTCCTCGACCTCGTCGAGCGGGACCCACGCCAGCTCGGTGCTCTCGGCGTCGGAGATGACGGGCTCGAAGGGCGTCGTCACGCGGGCGACGACCGTCGTGTAGGACCAGAAGCCCAGGTCGAGCACGGAGGTGAACGCCACCTCGAGGGAGCCCGGTGGCACCGCCGCCTCCTCGGCGCTCTCGCGGAGCGCCCCGGCGACGGCGCCCTCGTCGGACGCCCGGGCGCCGCCCGGCAGCCCCCAGGTGCCGCCGAAGTGGCTCCACGACACCCGGTGCTGGAGCAGGACCCGCCCGGCGTCGACGGCGAGCAGGCCGGCGGCGCCGGCCCTGCCCCAGAAGCGCTGCCCGTCGGGTCCCTCGACCCAGCCGTCGGCAGGTCCGTGCACGGTCACGGGAGGGTCGGCGCCGCGGCACCGCGGACGGGGACGGTGGTGGTGGTGGTGCAGGGGTGCACGTCGGGCCTCCTCGGTCGGACCGTCCCAGCGTGGCACGAGCAGGCCCCACCAGTCCGGAGCCGGTCGGGCTCCGAAGACACGCTCAGGGGGTCGGTCCGCAACCCGACGTCGGACCGGCTCCCGCACGACGTGCCCGAGGGACGCGCGTCCTCAGACGAAGCGGATGGCCTCCTGCAGCCGCGCGCGCACCTCGAAGACGTCCGTCGGGCTCCGGCGGTCGTCGAGGCCAGGGCCGTGCTGGAGCACGTGCGCCAGGAGCGAGCGCCGGAGCACGTGGGTCGCGCCGGTCCTGCCCCGGCCCACCTGCTCGATGCCCGGCGGGAAGTCGTCGTCGGGGACGACGACGAGATGGTGCGTGAACGGCACGCGCGTGTCGCGCCGGACCGCCCGCGCCTGGCGCGTGAGCTCGCGGACCGGCCGCTCGTCGAGCGGGATGCCGCTGCCGACGAGCTCGCCCCGGGAGACCGCGACCTCGCTGCCCCAGTCGCTCGACTGCACGGCGCAGAGCCCGCTCGGCCCCAGCACGACGTGGTCGAGCTTGCCCTCGGGGCCGGCGTCGACGTCGCTCCAGATCGTGAAGCCGATGCCCAGGTCGGCGACGATCGCGACGGTGGCCTCCTCGGCGAGGGCGTCGGCGAGGACGTGGCGGATCTCGGGCGGCGCCCGGTGCACGAGGGCGTCGTCGTAGGGGTCGTCGAGCGGCACTCCCCTGCCGACCCACTCGCGCATCAGGCCGAGGTAGAGCTCGCGGTTCGCGCCGCCGGGGTGGCCGTGGGTGCGGGCGCGCGGCTTCGAGTCGGGCCGCCGCGCGGTCGGCGGACGCCAGCCCGGACCGTCGCCCGCGCCCGAGGGTCCCGCGGACGAGGGACGACCCCGGTCGTAGCGCGCTCGCGCCTCGGGGGTGCCGACCTGCTCCCAGGCGAGCTGGAGGCGCCCGAAGGCGCTCGCCGAACCGCCCAGGTCGGGGTGCGACTCGCGCGCCAGCCGACGGTACGCCCGACGCAGCTCGTCGTCGGTGGCCTGCGGCGGGACGCCGAGCACCTCGTAGGGCGTGGCGGAGGCGGGACTGGGCGGCACGCGGACGATCTTAGGAGGCACCGACTGGGAGCACGGGCGCCGATGCCGCCCTGCCGTGGCCGGTCAGACGGACGGGGCGCGGTCGGTCGAGGCGCGGGGCGCGGGGCGCGGGGCCCCGGTCGCCGCGGCGTCCCGGGCGGCGGACCGGGCGACCCGGCGGGCCCGCCACCAGGTGCGGGCCCGGCGCAGCTGACGCCGGACGAACTCGGTCACGCGGTGCGCGGCCGGGAACTCCGTGCCCAGCACGGCGACGCCGACGAAGACGACGAGCCAACCCGGACCCGGCAGCGGGACGAGGACGAGGCCGAGCGCCACCACGAGCACGCCCACCACGCCCACCAGGAGCTTGTAGCCGAAGCGCAGGCGGGGGTAGGCGTCGAGTCGGGCCCGGTGGTGCTCGTACCGTGCGCGCAGGCGATGGCGCCTGGTCGTGGGGCTCATGGCTCGACCCTAGGGGGCGGGACTGGAAGGGTCCACCGTGGCACCTGCCAAGCGCCTGGACCGACGTCCGTCAGCTCTCGTCGGGGACCAGCGCCCGCGGGTCGTGGATCTCGAGCACGCCGGACCGCAGCGTCCAGTCGGCCTGCACCGGGACTCCGGCCGCCGCCTCGGCCGCTCGCGCCGCGGCCGCGAGCAGGCGCGCCGCGTCGTCGTCGAGGACCGCGGCACGACGACGGAAGACGCTGACCGCGCGCTCGACGACCTGGTCCGTCTCGTCGTCGACGACGTGCGCGACGGGCTTGTCGCTGGTCTCGCGGAGCAGGACCGCGCCCGAGGCGTCGACGACGACGACGTCCGGCGGGCCCGCCTCGACGCCCTGCGGCACGGGGACGCCCCAGTGCGCGGTGAGGACCACCTCGTCCGTGCCCAGCACCGGGTCCCGCGTGAAGACCCGTCCGGAGGCGTCGAGAGGGTCGGTGAACATCGGCGGTCCTGTCTCGAGGTGGCGGGCAGGACCATCATGCCGCTCGCCCCGTCGCCCGGTTCAGGGCACCGCGACCGCGGGGAGGTTCCTGGGAACGGACCGCTCTCGGGAGGACTAGGCACGGGACATGGACTACGCACAACTGGGACGCACGGGGCTGTCCGTCTCGAGGGCGGTGCTGGGCACGATGAACTTCGGGCCGCAGACCACCGAGGACGACTCCCACGTGATCATGGACCGGGCCCACGAGCTCGGCGTCAACTTCTTCGACACGGCCAACGTGTACGGCTGGCAGAAGGGCGAGGGGATCACCGAGCAGATCGTCGGACGCTGGTTCGCGAAGGGCGGTGGCCGCCGCGAGCGGACCGTCCTCGCGACCAAGCTGTACGGCGACATGGGCGACTGGCCCAACGAGGGCAAGCTCTCGGCACTCGCGATCCGCCGCCAGCTGGACGCCTCGCTGCGCCGCCTGCAGACCGACCACGTCGACCTCTACCAGTTCCACCACGTCGACCGTGCGACGCCCTGGGACGAGATCTGGCAGGCGATCGAGGTCGCCGTGCAGCAGGGCAAGATCCTCTACGCCGGCAGCTCGAACTTCGCCGGCTGGCACATCGCCCAGGCTCAGGAGGCGGCGCGCGCCCGCCACTTCACCGGCCTGGTCAGCGAGCAGAGCATCTACAACCTCATCGTGCGCGACGTCGAGCGCGAGGTGCTGCCCGCCGCGCGGGCCTACGGGCTCGGCGTCATCCCCTGGTCGCCCCTCAACGGCGGCCTCCTGGGCGGGGTCATCAGCAAGGTCGAGGAGGGCAGCCGCCGCCTCGAGGGCCGGAGCGCCGAGTACGTCGCCGACCACCGCGAGCAGCTCGAGGCCTACGAGTCCTTCTGCCGCGAGGTCGGGCACGAGCCGGGCGAGGTCGCCCTGGCCTGGCTGCTGCACCAGCCCGGGGTCACCGGGCCGATCACCGGACCGCGAACGGTGCAGCAGCTGGAGTCGGCGGTCAAGGCCGTCGGCGTCCGGCTCGACGACACGGCCCTCGCACGCCTCGACGAGATCTTCCCCGGTCACCGCACGGCGCCCGAGGACTACGCGTGGTGATCCCGGCGGCACCCCGACCGACGACGCGCGCCACCATCGCCACCACGACCACCATCCCCCGGAAGGACACCGCATGAGGACCAGGACCATCGGAGACGTCACCGTCAGCGCCATCGGACTCGGGGCCATGCCGCTCTCGATCGAGGGTCGCCCCGACGAGGCGCAGGCCGTGTCGACCGTGCACGCCGCCCTCGAGGCCGGCGTGACGCTCATCGACACCGCCGACGCGTACCACCAGCCCGGCACGCACGAGGTCGGCCACAACGAGGAGCTCGTCGCGCGCGCCGTCGCCAGCTTCGGCGGCGACACGTCGGACGTGCTCATCGCCACCAAGGGCGGGCACCTCCGCCCCGACGCGTCGAGCAGCGCCTGGACGCAGGACGGCCACCCGGCGTACCTCAAGGAGGCCGCGAGGGCCTCGGCGAAGCGCCTCGGCGTCGAGGCGATCGGCCTCTACCAGTTCCACCGGCCCGACCCGGCCGTGCCCTATGCGGACTCCATCGGCGCCCTCGCCGACCTGCTCGACGAGGGAGTGATCCGCATGGCCGGCATCTCCAACGCCGACCCCGACCAGATCCGCGAGGCGAACGACGTGCTCGGCGGACGGCTCGCGAGCGTGCAGAACCAGTACAGCCCGGCGTTCCGCTCCAGCGAGGCCGAGCTGGTCCTCTGCGACGAGCTCGGCGTCGCGTTCCTGCCGTGGAGCCCCCTCGGCGGCATCACGAACGCCGGCGACCTGGGCACCGAGCACGCCGCGTTCGCGGAGATCGCCGCTGCCCGCGGCCTCTCGCCGCAGGTGGTCGCGCTCGCCTGGGAGCTGGCCAAGTCCGACGTCGTCGTGCCGATCCCCGGCTCGCGTCGCCCGCAGACGATCCTCGACTCCGTGTCGGCCGCGACCGTCAAGCTCGCCGCCGAGGAGATCGAGCGGCTGGACCGCGCATGAGCGCCGGCCCCACGCCCTACGACGCCATCGACGTCGTCCCCTCGTTCGAGCTGACGAGCACCGACCTCGTCGAGGGCGGCACCCTCGGCGAGGCCCAGGTCAGCGGCCTCATGGGGGCCGGAGGCGGCGACGTGAGCCCGCAGCTCAGCTGGACGGGCGCGCCCGAGGGCACGCGGTCGTTCGCCGTCACGGTCTACGACCCCGACGCTCCCACCACGGCCGGCTTCTGGCACTGGGCGGTCGCCGACCTGCCCGCCGGCACGACCTCGCTGCCCTCCGGCGCCGGGGAGGAGCAGGGCGAAGCGCTGCCCCAGGGATCCGTGCAGCTGCGCGGCGACGCCGGCCTGGCCCGCTTCGTCGGCGCCGCTCCCCCGCCCGGGCACGGCCCGCACCGCTACGTCGTCGGCGTCCACGCGCTCGACGTCGAGCAGGTCGGGGTCGACGCCGACTCGACGCCGACCTTCCTCGGCTTCTCGATGCACGGGCACACCCTCGCGCGCGCGACGCTCACGGCGACCTACGAGGTGCCGGCCGCGGACTGATCCACCCGCGCACGTCGGCCCCGGCCCCCCACGGGGCCGGGGCCGACTAGCGTCAGTGCCGTGACGACGAATCCCGCCAGCCCCGGTGCCGCCCGGGAGTTCCTCTCGGGCGTCGCGCTGCTGGGCGCCGGCCTGCGCACCTGGATCACCTCGCCCCGGCTCATGCTGCTCGGCGCCGTCCCGGCCCTCGTCGTCGGGGCCGTCTTCGCCGGCCTGCTCGTCGTGTGGCTCGTGCGGGTCGACGACGTGGCCGCCGTCCTCGCCGCCCGGCTCGACGTGCCTGCCGGGTGGCCGCGCACCGTCGTCGACGGGCTCGCCCAGCTCGTCCTCGCGGGCGGAGCCGTGGTCGTCGCGGTGCTCGCCTTCACGGCGACGACCCTCGCGGTCGGCGACCCGTTCTACGAGCGCATCGCCCGACGCACCGAGGAGCGCCACGGGGGCGTCGTCGGCGAGGTCGAGCAGGGCCTGGTGCGGGGGGTGCTGCGCGCGGTGGGCGACCTGCTCCGCGTGCTCGCGGTCACGGTGCCCCTCGCGGCCGTGCTGGCCCTCGGCGGGCTCGTGCCGGTCGTCGGCCAGGTCGTCGTGCCGGTCGCGGCGGCCCTCACCGGCGGCTGGTTCCTCGTCGTCGAGCTCACCGGCTGGGCCTTCGACGCGCGCGGGCTCACCCTGCGCCGGCGCCGCAGGATGCTCGCCGTGCGGCGGGCGCGCAGCGTCGGCCTGGGCACGGCCACCTACCTGGCGTTCCTCGTGCCCCTCGGCGCCGTCGTCGTCATGCCCGCGGCGGTGGTCGCGGCGACGCTCCTCGCCCGTGACGCGCTCCGGGCCGACCCCTCGACGCGGGCCTCGCTCGGCGAGGAGCCGGAAGGCGGCACCGCGGTCGAGGCGCCGACGCCCCCCGCCGCGGGCCCGGCTCAGCCGAGCAGCGCCTCGATCGGGCCGCGCACGAAGTAGACGACGAAGCCGAGGGCGACGACCCAGAGCAGCGGGCTGACCCGGCGCGCGTGCCCCGAGAGCGAGCGCAGCACCACCCAGCTGATGAACCCCACGCCGATGCCGTTGGCGATCGAGTACGTGAGCGGCATGACGATGATCGTGAGGAACACGGGCAGGGCGACCGAGAACGAGCCCCACTCGATGTCCTTGATCTGCGACACCATGAGGGCGCCGACGATGACCAGCGCGGCGGCCGCGACCTCGAGCGGCACGACCTGCGTGAGCGGCGTGAAGAACATGGCGAGCACGAAGAGCAGGCCCGTGACGACCGACGCCGCGCCCGTGCGGGCGCCCTCGCCGATGCCGGACGCCGACTCCACGAAGACGGTGTTCGAGGAGGAGCTCGTCGCGCCTCCGGCGATCGCGCCCACGCCCTCGACGACGAGCGCGGAGCGCAGGCGGGGGAAGGTGCCCTTCGCGTCGGCGACGCCCGACGCCTTCGCGAGCCCGGTCATCGTGCCCATGGCGTCGAAGAAGTTCGTGAAGACGAGGGTGAAGACGAGCATCACGGCCGAGAGCACGCCGATGCGGGCGAAGGCGCCGAAGCTGACCTCGCCCACGAGCGACAGGTCGGGCAGCGACACGATCTGCGACGGCAGCGCGGGCGCGTTGAGGTTCCAGTCGTCGAGGTTCTGGCCGTTCGAGGGCGGCACCTGGAAGATGGCCTGCAGGGCGATGGCGATCACGGTCGAGGCGACGATGCCGACGAAGATCGCGCCGCGGACGCCCCGGGCCATGAGCACCCCGATGACGACGAGGGCGATGACGAAGGTGATCGTCGGCAGCGTCGCGATCGACCCCTCCGAGGCGAGCTGCAGGGGCGGCGAGGAGAGGCCGCTGCTGCGCACGAACCCGGCGTCGACGAGGCCGATGAAGGCGATGAACAGCCCGATGCCGACCGTGATCGCGGTCTTCAGCGCCGCCGGCACGGCCGTGAAGATGAGGCCGCGGAGCCCGGTCACGGCGAGGATCGTGATGATGAGCCCGTTGATGACGACGAGGCCCATCGCCTCGGGCCAGGTGACGTCGCGGACGACCGTCACGGCGAGGAACGAGTTGATGCCGAGCCCCGCCGCGAACGCGAAGGGCAGGCGCGCGACCGCGCCGAAGAGGATCGTCATGACGCCGGCGGTGAGCGCGGTGACCGCACCGACCTGCGCGTTCTGCAGCCAGCCGCCCGTGACGTCCTGCGCGGCCTGGTCGGCGCTGAAGCCGCCGAGGATCAGCGGGTTGAGGATCACGATGTACGCCATGGTGACGAACGTCACGACCCCGCCGCGCACCTCGCGCGCCCAGCTGGACCCGCGGGCCGTCACCTCGAACCAGCGGTCGAGGCGGGCCAGGGCCCCCGTCGCGGGGGCGGTGCCGGTGGGCGCGGGACGGCTCATGGGGCGACTCCGGGGTGGTGGCGGTCCGGGCCGAGATCTCGGGCGGACTCCCAGCTTAGGGTGCCGGAGTCGCCTCCCCGGAGGGCAGGGCCGGCGTCCAGCCCGGCCACGGGGCAGGTCGGGCGAGGGCGTCGAGGCCCTCGCACTCCCACTCGATCCACCGGGTGTGCACGCGGTGCCCGTGGTCGTCGCCGACGAAGGCGGGGTCGTCGACGAGCAGCCGGTGGAACGGCAGCACGGTCGTCGGCCCCTCGCACGTGACGGCGGCGAGGGCGCGTCGGGACCGGCGGAGGGCCTCCTGCCGGTCGCGCCCCGAGACGACGACGCGCAGCAGCTCGCCCTCGCGCCCCCTCGGCAGCAGCGAGCCCCGCGCGACCGCGAGGTCGGTCCGCACGCCGTGGCCGCCCGGGGCCTCGATCCGCTCGACCACGGCGGGGGCCGGCACGAAGCCCCGCCCGGCGTCCTCGGCGACGACGAGCCAGTCGATCGCGCAGGCGTCGACGTGCGGCGTCGCGTCGAGGTCGAGGGGCAGGCCCTGCGCGACGAGCAGCTGCTGCCGCACGAGGTCGACGCCGGTGGCCTCCTCGGTGGCGGCGGCCCGGTCGGTGAGGCAGGGCGAGGCCTCGAGGAACGACGCGACCCCGGACTGGGCGACGAGGAACTCGACCGTGCAGAGGCCGCGCAGCCCGGCCGCGACGGCGACGTCCCGGGCACCGGCGGTGACGGCACGGTGCTGCTCCGGGGTGAGGAACGGGGCGGGGGCCTCGACGACGAGGGGCCGGTGGCGGCGCTGCACGCTCGCCTCCCGGGTGCCGACCACGACGACGCGGCCGTCGGCGTCGCCGACGAGCTGCACCTCGACGTGGCGGGGGCGGTCGAGGTACTGCTCGACGAGGCACTCGCCCCGCCCGGTCGCCCGGACCGCCTCCTGGACGACGGCCTCGAGCAGGTCGCCGATCTCGTCGAGGCGGCGCACCACCCGCAGGCCGGTCGTGCCGCTGCCCGTCGCCGCCTTGAGGGCGACGGGGAGCCCGTGGCGCTGGGCGAAGGCCACGACCTGCGCACCGGTCGCGACGGGGCCGCTCGACGCGACGACGAGCGGCACTCCGGCCTGCTCGGCCACGCCGCGGGCCGCGATCTCGTCGCCGAGCAGCTCGAGGGACTCCGGGTCGGCGCCGATCCAGGTGAGCCCGGCCTCGCGCACGCGTCGGGCGGCCTCGGGGCTCTCGGCGAGGACGCCGGTGCCGGGGTGGAACGCGTCCGCGCCGGAGCGCGCCGCGACGTCGAGCAGTGCGTCGAGGTCGAGGTACGGGTCGCGGCCCCGACCGGGCTCGGCGACGGGCAGCGACCAGGCGCTCGTGGCGAGGCGGGCGTGCAGGGCGTCGGCGTCGTCGGAGGACCGGACGGCGACCGACTCGAGGTCGAGGTCGGCGCAGGCCTCCACCACGCGGACGGCGGCCAGGCCACGCGCGGCGACCAGCACGCGCCTCACTGCTCGCTCCCCCGCTCGTCGAGGTCGCGGTCGACGGCGACCTCGCGACGGCCGTCGAGCACGGGGCCGGGCACCACGCGGAAGCGCACGCGGCCGCCGACGGGGACCTGGGCCATCCGGTCGAGCTGACCGGCCACGACCACGGCGACGACCGGGCGCCGCACGGTGACCGGGTGGTCGGCCATGGCGACGACGAGCGAGCCGTCCTCGGCCGCCACGACCCCGCCGGGGACGAGCGGCTCACGGGGCAGCACGAGGTCGCAGCTCGTGCCGAGCGGCTCGGGGCCGACGAGGCGCAGGCCGACCCGATCGGCGGCGTCCACGCGCCAGGGCTCGTCGACGAGCGCCGCGACCGAGGCGGGGGCGACGAGGTCGTGGCGGGGCCCGAGCACGACGTCGACGACCGTGACCCCGGCGGCGGAGGGCACCGAGCGCTGGGCGTCGACCGCGGGCGCGGCGACGCTCTCGGCCCAGGCGGTGCCGACCGGCACGAGGTCGCCCTCGCCCAGGAGGCCCGGCCCGGTCCCGGTGCGCAGGTCGCCGGAGGCGCTCTCCAGCACCGCGGGCACGGCGAGCCCCCCGCGCACCGCGAGGCAGGTCCAGGCACCGCTGGGCGGAGGGCCCACGGTGAGGACGTCCCCGTCGTCGATCGCGAAGGGCGCCCCGACCTCCTCGTGCCGTCGTCCGGAGCGGGTGCGGACGACCACCGGCACGGGCGCCCCGGCCAGGGCGACGACGTGGTCGCCCTCGGCGACGGCCTCGAAGCCGCCGCCCGCGAGCTCGAGCACGGCACCGCCGCTGGCCATGCCGACGAGCCGCACGGCCTCGCGCACGGCGCGGTGGTCCATGCCGCCCGAGCGGGAGACGCCGAGGCTCGACCGGCCGGGACGGCCGAGGTCCTCGACGAGGGCGTGGGCCCCGGGGCGGAGGACGCGCAGGCCTCCCCGCGACGGCGGCTCGTCGGCGCCGACCGCGATCTCGTCCTCGACGACCGTCTCGCCCCGGTCGGCGGCGTCGGCGAGCGCCACGGAGTCGTCGGCCGGCACGAGGCGCACCCGCATGCCGGGCTGGAGGGCGGCGGGGACGCGACGGCGGAGGTCCCAGAGCGCGACGGCCGTGCGGCCCAGGACGACGTCCCCGGGCTCGGGCCCGCCCGGGCGGAGGACGAGGTGCCCGGCGGCGAGGGCGAGGGTGCCCCGGTCGTCGTGCGGACCGGCGGGGGCGGCGTCGTCGGCCGGTGCCGGATCGGGGCCGGCGAGCGGTGCCTCGTCGTCGCGGTCCTCCCCCGCGACGTCGTCGGGGCGCAGCGCCGCGAGCTCGTCGCCGAGCCCGGGGTCGGCGCTGAGCAGGTGCGCGGTGCCCGGTGCGTCCCCCGTCGTCGCGACGGCCCAGACGCCGCCGAGGTGGCGACGGAGCACCTCGTCGGGGGTCGAGCCGAGGGCGTCGGCGAGGCGGGCGAGCCCGGCCCGGTCGGGATCGACGGGGAGGACCACGAGGCGGCCGTCCCTGGCGGGGTCGTGGCGGACGCGCATCCTGCGCACGACGGTGACGAGGGTCTCGGCGGTGAGCAGCGAGTCGAGGTAGCGCAGGGCGACGGTGCGCTCGCCGGGCACGACGTCGGTGACGCCGCCGAGCGGCTCGGCGACGAGGGTCGAGAAGAGGGCGAGGGCCTCACGGGGGCCGGCCGTCTCGACCAGGACGCCGTCGGTGCCGAGCGGCAGGAACCGCAGCGGGTCGTCCTCGGGCGTCGCTCCGGGAGGGGTCGGTGCGCCGGTGGTCATCGGTCGATCATGGCCGACGGACCTCCGTGCCACCCGGAGGCGGCCCGGGTCGTCGCCCTCCGGGGCGCGGGCGGGGGGCCGCTCAGGAGGCGCGGCGCACGCCGAGCGCGGCCGTCACGAGCGGCACCTGCAGCGGCAGGCGGAGCACCGTCACCAGGCGGCGCCGGGTGCTCGCCCGGTCGCTGCGCACGGCCCGGAGGGCCATCGAGACGTTGGCGGGGAAGACGGCGACGAAGAGGGCCGCGGCGAGCGCCCCGCCCGTGCGGCGGGTCGCGGGCACGGCGAGCGCGACGGCGACGACGAGCTCGGCGGCGCCGGAGGCGAGGGTCCACGTGCGGGCGGGTCCGGGCATCGAGCGCGGGACGACGGCGTCGTAGGTCGCGGGGACGACGAGGTGCAGGGCCCCGGAGGCTCCGAGCACCGCGGCGAGCGCGGCGGCGGTCCGGGCAGGACGGGCGGGACGGCGGTGCCGGGTGCGGGTCATGCGCTCATCCTGCCCCGACGGTGGGGGCTCAGATCGCGGGGCGTCGCCCCCGGCCGCCGAAGGCCACCGCGACGTCGAGCGGCGCGTCGCGTCCGTCGGGGAGCCGCACCGTGCCGACGAGGCGCAGGCGGTCGCCGGCGGCGACGGTGACCGCGCCGGTGACGGCGGCGAGCTCGTCCTCGTCGTCGCCGAGGTCGAGGCCGGCGTCGTGCCGGAGGCGCAGCTCGTCGTCGAGGACCGCCCGGAGGCCGGTGCCGTCGAACCGGACCGGCAGGCCGGGCAGGTGGAGCACGGGTGGGGGGCCGTCGTCGGGGGCCCGGCGGGCGGCGACGACGCGGGCGTGCAGGACGCCCTCGTCGTCGAGGGCGGCGAGCGAAGCGCGCAGGTCGACGTCGAGCTCGTGTCCGTCGAGGCGGAAGCGGGGCTGCACGTCGGTCACCGTACCGGGGGCACGGCGGGGGCGCAGGATGGTCGGCATGAAGTCGATCGTCCACACCGAGACCGGACCCTCCAGCGTGCTGCACCTCGTCGACCGCGACCTGCCCGAGCCCGGGCGGGGCGAGGTGCGGGTGCGCGTCGTGCTCAGCGGGGTCAACCCCACGGACTGGAAGTCGCGTGCCGGCCAGGGACCGGGCGGGGAGCTCCCCTTCGCGGAGGTGGTGCCCGACCAGGACGGCGCGGGCGTCGTCGACGCGGTGGGCGAGGGCGTGGAGGGCCTGGCCGTCGGCGACCGGGTGTGGACGTACCTCTCGGCCCACGAGCGACCGACCGGGACGGCGCAGGAGCACACGGTGCTGCCGGCGGAGCGCGTGGTGCCCCTGCCCGACGGCGCCTCGATGGAGGTCGGAGCGAGCCTCGGCGTCCCCGCCCTGACCGCGCACCGTGCGCTGACCGTGCGCGAGGACGGGCCGACGCGCCTGTCGCCGGGAGCCCTGGCCGGCAGCACCGTGCTCGTCGCCGGCGGCGCGGGAGCCGTCGGGCACGCCGCTGTCCAGCTGGCCCGGTGGGCGGGCGCGACGGTCGTCACGACGGTGAGCAGCGACGCCAAGGCCGCCCTGGCGAGGGCCGCGGGGGCCCACCACGTCGTGGACTACCGGCGACAGGACGTCGTGGCGGTCGTCCGTGAGCTGGCTCCCGAGGGCGTCGACGTCGTGGTCGAGGTGTCGCTGTCGCAGAACGCCGGGATCGACCAGCAGGTGGTGGCGCACCGGGCCGCCGTCGCGATCTACGCGAACGACGGCGACGACCGCGCCACGCTCGACCTGCGCCAGAACATGACGACCAACGCGAGGTACCAGTTCGTCCTGCTGTACACGGTGGGCGAGGCGGCGCTCCGGGCCGCCGTCGAGGACGTCTCGGCGGCCGTCCGCGACGGCGCGCTCGAGGTCGGCGAGGCCGCGGGCCTGCCGCTCCACGAGTTCCCCCTCGAGCGGACGGGCGACGCCCACGACGCCGTCGAGGCGGGGACCGTCGGCAAGGTCCTCGTCCGGGTCGGCCGGGAGTGACCGCTGCCGTCCCGTCGAGCGCCCACCAGGTGGAGGCGCTGGCCCGGGGCGTCCTCCCCGCGCCGGAGCGGGTGCGGGAGCGCACCTGGTCGCTCGCGCTCCCCTGGGGTGACAGGCCGATCGACGCGACGCTCGCCCACCTCCTCGAGGGCGACGGGGGCGAACTGGTCCTCGTCGACCCGGGCGGGGGCGGGGGCGGCGCCGTCGGTCGGCTCCGCGACGCCGTGACCGCCACGGGGCACGACCTCGCCGACGTGGGGCTCGTCGTCGCCACGCACCTGCACGCCGACCACCTGGGCGCCGCGGACGCGGTGCGGCGCGCGACCGGGGCGAGGGTGGCGCTGCACGTGCTCGACGCGGAGGCGGACCGGTGGCTCGCCGGGCGCGCGGCGACCGCCGAGGCCGAGCTCGACTCCTGGGGGGTGCCGCAGGAGGTCCGGCCCGGGCTGCGGAGCACCTGGTCCGTGGGCAGCGCGGTGACGAGCGTGGTCCCCGACCTGCTGCTCGCCGACGGCGACCTGCTGCCCCTGCCCGGCCGTGAGGTGCGCTGCGCCTGGACGCCGGGGCACACGGCCGGGCACCTGTGCCTCGTCGACCCCGAGGGCGGGCTCGTGCTCACGGGCGACCACGTGCTGCCGCACGTCAACCCGGGCATCGGCCTGGGCGGCCCGGGGCCGTCCGACCCGGTCACGGACGTCCTCGCGTCGCTCGCACGGGTCGCCGACCTCGACGACGGCACCGTCGAGGCCGCGCCCGGGCACGGCCACCGCTTCACGGGCCTCCGCGAGCGCGCGGAGGAGCTCGCCCGGCACCGCCTCGCGCGGGACGCCGACGCCGCGGCCGCCCTCGACGCGCTCGACCGGCCCACCGTGTGGCAGGTCGCGGGCAGGATGACCTGGACCGGCGGGTTCGACTCCCTCGCCGGCGGGTCCCTCGGCTCGGCGCTGGCGCAGGCCGCGTGGCACGTCGCGCACCTCGGGCGCGACGAGGAGCTGCGCGACGGCGCCGACCGGTGACGACGGCGACCCACGCCAGGCGACGCCGCCGCTGGCCGGCTGGGAGCCCTCCCCCGCCCGGGGTCGTAGCGTGCGGGAGGACCACGACACCGACCACCGAGGAGCACCCGTGACCGACCCCACCGCCGCACCCGTCCGCACCGCGATCGTCCTCGGCGGCGGGGGGATCGCCGGGATCGCCTGGGAGGTGGGGCTGCTCTCGCGCCTGCTCGAGCTCGGCGTGCCCCTCGACGACGCCGACCTCGTCGTCGGCACCTCCGCGGGCTCGGTCGTCGGCACGGTCCTGCGCAGCGGCCTCGTCGCCGAGGGCTACCGCGAGCAGCTCGAGCCGGCGCCGGGCACGCCCGAGGGCTCGTTCGACACGGCGGCCTTCGAGGCGGCCGTGGCGACCGTGCTGCAGGGCGCCGGGGACCAGGAGGACGCGCGCGCCCGGCTCGGCGCGCTGGCCCGGCAGGTGCCGCTCACCGGCCCCGAGCCCGAGCTCGTCACCGCCATGCGCGAGCGCTTCGGGGCCGAGGCGCCCTGGCCCGCCCGCGACCTCGCGGTGTGCACCGTCGACGCGACGACGGGCGCCTTCCGCGTGCTCACCCGTGACTCCGGGGTGCCGCTGCACGTCGCCGTCGCCGCGAGCTGCTCCGTGCCGCTCGTCTGGCCGACCGTCGACGTCGACGGCTCCCCCACCATGGACGGCGGCGTGCGCAGCGGCACCAACGCCGACGTCGCCGACGCCGCCGACCGGGTGCTCGTGCTGTCCTGCGGACCGGAGCTGCCGGCCTCGCCGCTCGGCCCCACGCTGCCCCAGGTCGTCGCCGCCCGACGCGCCGCGGGGCGTCCCGTGCACGTCGTCGAGGCCGACGCCGCGAGCCTCGCGGCGTTCGGCGGGCAGTCGCTCTCGGCCGCGTCGCGCCGCCCCTCCGCCGAGGCCGGTCGCCGACAGGCCGACGACGTCGTCGACGCCGTGCGGTCCTTCTGGGCCGGCGACGACGCGTCGGGCTCGTGAGCGCGGGCCCGGGCGGCACCGTCGCCCCCATGCTCGCCAAGGCCGTCGCCGCCGTGCCGGACCAGGACTCGGTCGAGGGCGGCTGGGTGTACGAGCCCAAGTGGGACGGCTTCCGAGGGATCGTGCACCACGACGGCACGAGCGTCGAGATCGGCAGCCGGGGCGCCAAGCCCCTCACCCGGTACTTCCCCGAGCTCGTCGCCGCCCTCCTGGAGCTCCTCCCCGGTCCCTGCGTGCTGGACGGCGAGATCGTCGTCCGCACCGGCGACGCCGGGCGAGAACGGCTCGACTGGGACGCGCTCTCGCAGCGGATCCACCCGGCCGAGTCGCGCGTCCGGTCGCTCGCCGCCGCGACCCCCGCGTCGTTCGTGGCCTTCGACCTGCTCCGCACCGGCGACGAGGACCTCCTGGGCGCCCCCTTCACGGCGCGGCGCAGGATGCTCGAGCACGTCCTCGACGGCGTCCCGGCCCCGGTGCACCTCGGCCGCACCACGACCGACCCCGACGTGGCCCGGGACTGGTTCTCGCGCTTCGAGGGCGCCGGCCTCGACGGGGTCGTGGCCAAGCCGGCCACCGCCCCGTACTCGCCGGGCGCCCGCGTCATGCTCAAGGTCAAGCACCACCGCACCGCGGACGTGGTGGTGACGGGGTACCGCGTGCACGCGAGCGGTGCCGGCGTCGGCTCGCTGCTGCTCGGCCTGTGGACCGACGACGGCGAGCTCGTCCAGGTCGGTGGCGCCTCCGCCTTCACCGCGGCCCGGCGCCTCGAGCTGGTGGACGAGCTGGCGCCCTTCGTCGAGCGCGACGACGAGGGCGAGGTCGTCACCGCCGAGCGAGGGCCCGGCCGCTTCTCGGCCGGCCGCGGGGCACCGACCGTGCTGCTGCGCCCCGAGCGGGTCGTCGAGGTGCGGTACGACCAGATGGAGGGCGCGCGCTTCCGCCACACGGTGCAGGTGGCCCGCTGGCGGGACGACCGCGAGGCCCGCTCCTGCGGGTTCGACCAGCTCGAGGTCCCCGTGGACTGGGACCTCGGCGACGTGCTGGACCGGGCCTAGGCCGGGGCGTCGGGCGCCCCGTCAGGGTCCGCTGCGGGGTCCGCCCGGGCACGGCTCGGCTGCACGCGCGGCGGCTCGCCCGGCATCTTCGGGAAGTCGGGCGGGAACGGCAGCTCGCCGAGACCGGCGTCCACGTCCTCCTGCCATCGCTCGAGCAGGGACCCGATCGAGCCGGGCGCCTCGTGCAGGCCCTCCCACGGGTCGCCCTCCCGGGAGAGCCGCTCGGGCACGGTGAGGACCGTGTGCGCGCCGGGGTCGACGTCGTCGAGCTCCTCCCAGCGGACCGGGAGCGACACCGAGGCCCGGGGCAGGGCCCGGGGCGACCACGCCCCGGCCATCGTGCGGTCGCGGTTCGCCTGGTTGTAGTCGACGAAGACGCGGGCTCCGCGCTCCTCCTTCCACCAGGCCGTCGTGACGGCGTCCGGCATCCGGCGCTCCAGCTCGCGGGCCGCCGCGATGACGGCGTGCCTCACCTCGAGGAACTCGTGCTCGGGCCGCACCGGCGCGAAGACGTGGAGGCCCCGGTTGCCGGAGGTCTTCGCCCACGCCGTGAGGTCGTGCTCGGCCAGCAGCTCGCGCAGGGCCCGCGCGACGGGCAGGCAGTCGGAGAAGTCGGTGCCGGGCTGCGGGTCGAGGTCGATGCGCAGCTCGTCGGGCCGGTCGGGGTCGCCCGCCCTCGACGCCCAGGGATGGAACACCACGGTGCCCATCTGCACCGCCCAGACGGCCGCCGCCGGCTCGTCGACGACGAGCTGCGGGTGGCTGCGCCCGCTCGGGTAGGTCACCGTCACCGAGCGCACGTGGTCCGGGACGCCCCGGGGCGGGTTCTTCGAGAAGAAGCGCTCGCCGTCGAGGCCGCCGCGGAACCGCTCCAGGCTGATCGGCCGGTCCCCGTTGGCCCGGACGAACGCCTCGCCCACGGCCACGTGGTACCGGGCCAGGTCGAGCTTCGTCACGCCGAGGTCGGGCCAGAGCACCCGGTCCGGGCTCGTCACGCGCACGTCGCGCCCGTCCACCTGCAGCACCGTCGCGTCGCTCGCCATGCCTCACCGTACGCCCGCGGTCGACGCCGTCGGCCCGGCCGGGGCCGAGCCGCGGGACGGGTAGGCTCCCGTGGTGCCCTCCGGTCCCCTGCGCATCGCGCTCGTCTCGCTGCACACCTCTCCCGGGGCGGACCCCGGCAGCGGCGACGCCGGCGGCATGAACGTCGTCGTCCGCCACCAGGCGATCGCCCTGGGCGCCCTCGGGCACGAGGTCGAGGTGCTCACCCGGCGGTCGTCGCCCGACCAGCCCGACGTCGCCGACCTCGCGCCCGGCGTCGTCCTCCGCGCGCTGTCCGCGGGTCCGCCCGAGGTGGTCGCGAAGGGCCGCCACGAGGAGTTCGTCCCGGAGTTCGCCGAGCGCCTCCGCGGGCTCGGCCCGTGGGACGTCGTGCACGGCCACCACTGGTTCTCGGGGGTCGCCGCCCTCCCCGTCGCGCGCGAGCGGGGCGTCCCCTACCTGCAGAGCTACCACTCGATCGCCGCCGACCCCTCGACGCCGCTCTCGCACGGCGAGCGGCCGGAGTCGCCGGGGCGCCTCGCCGGGGAGGCCCGCCTCGCGCGCGAGTCCGACCTCGTCGTCGCGATCAGCGAGGCCGAGGCGCGCACCGTCGCCGAGCGGCTCCGCGGCGCGGCGGAGCACGTCGTGGTCGTGCCCCCGGGCGTCGACGCCGACGTCTTCACGCCGGGCTCGCGAGCCCTGCCGCCGTACGTCCTCGCCGCGGGACGCCTCGAGCCCCTCAAGGGCCCCGACCTCGCCCTCCGCGCGCTCGCCGCCCTGCCCGGCACGACGCGCCCGCGCCTGGTGATCGCAGGAGGCGCGTCCAGCGAGCACGCCGGCTACGAGGCCGAGCTCCACCGACTCGCCGACGAGCTCGGCCTCTCCGGCCAGGTCGACTTCGTGGGACCGCAGAGCCGGAGCGGACTGGCCGAGCTGCTGCGCCGCGCCTCCGTCGTCGTCGTGCCGTCGCACAGCGAGACGTACGGCCTCGTCGCCCTCGAGGCCGCCGCCTCCGGCACCCCCGTGGTCGCCGCCGACGCCGGGGGCCTGCACGAGGCCGTCGTCGACGGCGTGACGGGCACGGTCGTCGCCGACCGTGAGCCGACGAGCTGGGGGGCCGCCCTGTCCGGCTACCTCGACGATCCCGTCCGGGCCGCGACGACGGCCCGTGCGGCCCGCGAGCACGCGCTCGACCGCCCGTGGAGCCGCTCGGCGGCCGAGCTCGAGGCCGTCTACCGTCGCGCCCTCGCCCGTCACTGAGCCCTTCCGTGGCCGGCGACGGCGTCCCGGCATCGAGCGGTCGTCCCCCGGACGGGTAACGTCGGTGCGGTCGTCCGCGTCCGCGCGGACGGCGACGATCGACGCCGGCGGCCCCACCCCTGCCCGTGAAGCTCGTGGGGCCACCGCGCCGATCAGGGCCGCACCTCCTCGCCGGAGGTGCGGCCTCGCTCGTCCCGCCGGGGCGGGTGCCCGATCAGACCACCACCCCCGGCCCGGGTCGTCAACCCCGTCCGACCTTGCTTGCCCCTGGGGCCGCGGGCGACTAAAATCGCTGATCATCGAGCAGTTCTGCTAGACGGTCTACCTAGACGGACGAGACGGTTATGATCGGGCGATGACCATGCAGCAGACCGCCGCGGACTTCGACGCCTCCGGGTACTGGTACTCCGCGAGCGAC
>Ga0265797_10002740_pt1 | contig 29144 bp, 29 predicted proteins | sample P2T30metagenome_FD_192433 | JGI IMG/M metagenome (GOLD analysis project Ga0265797, IMG submission 192433) | Plant litter microbial communities from East Loma Ridge, Irvine, California - P2 T30 | ecosystem: Environmental > Terrestrial > Plant litter > Unclassified | place: USA: California...
AGCACGTCGCCGTCTGCGACGAGGCCGTGCTGCTGGGCGAGGCACCCGCCAAGGAAAGCTATCTGTGCGGCGACAAGATCATCGCCGTGGCGCTGGCGACCGGCGCGGAAGCGATCCACCCGGGGTACGGCTTCCTGTCGGAGAACGCGGAGTTTGCCGAAAGCTGCGCCGAAGCGGGCCTGGTATTCATTGGCCCGCCGGCATCGGCGATGCGCGCGATGGGTTCGAAGTCGGCGGCGAAGTCGCTGATGGAGAAGGCCAACGTGCCGCTGGTGCCGGGCTACCACGGCGACGAACAGGATCCGGAGTTCCTGCAGCAGCAGGCCGACCGCATCGGCTATCCCATACTGCTGAAGGCTTCCGCCGGCGGGGGCGGCAAGGGCATGCGCGTCGTCGAGAATGCCGAGGGCTTCAAGGAAGCGCTGGCGTCGTGCAAGCGCGAGGCGATCAGCTCCTTCGGCGACGACAAGGTGCTGGCGGAAAAATACCTGCAACGGCCGCGCCATATCGAGATCCAGGTATTTGCCGACACCCACGGCAACTGCATCTACCTGTTCGAGCGTGACTGCTCGGTGCAGCGCCGGCACCAGAAGGTGCTGGAAGAAGCGCCGGCGCCGGGCATGACGGACGAACGCCGCGCCGCGATGGGTGACGCCGCCGTGGCGGCCGCCAAGGCCGTCGGCTATGTCGGTGCCGGCACGGTCGAATTCATCGCCAACCAGGACGGCTCGTTCTACTTCATGGAGATGAACACGCGCCTGCAGGTGGAGCACCCGGTCACGGAAATGATCACGGGCACGGACCTTGTCGAATGGCAGCTGCGCGTGGCGGCCGGGGAGCCGCTGCCGAAGCGGCAGGACGAGCTGCGCATCCACGGTCACGCCATCGAGGCGCGCATCTACGCGGAAAATCCGGACAAGGGGTTCCTGCCGTCGATCGGCACGCTGCGCCATCTGGAGACGCCGGCCGCCGTGAATTTCGAGTTGGGTGGCAACAGCCTGCAGCCGGCCGCCGTGCGCGTCGATTCGGGCGTGCGCGAGGGCGATGCGATTTCGCCCTACTACGATCCGATGATCGCCAAGCTGATCGTGTGGGGCGTCGACCGCAAGCAGGCGCTGGCCCGCATGGCGCAGGCGCTGGCGCAGTACCAGATCGTCGGCCTGGCCGCAAATATCGCGTTCCTGAAACGGCTGGTCGAGTGCGAGGCGTTCGCCGGTGCGGACCTGGACACGGGCCTGATCGAACGTCACAAGGAAACGCTGTTCCCGCCTGCGCGCTCGGTGCCGGTGGCGGCGCTGGCGCTGGCTTGCGTCGCTCTGATCGAACAGGAAAAGGACAAGTCGGCGGCGCAGTCGGGCGGCAACGGCGGCGACCCGTGGGGCCAGGCGCTGGGCTGGCGCATGAATGCGCGCTTCATCCGCACGCTGTCGTTCACGGACGAACAGGGCAAGGAGTACAAGCCCTGCTTCAAATACCTGCCGCATGGCTGGGAGCTGACGATCAAGGGCATCGACGTCGACGTCAGCCTGATGACGCGCGGCGCCGTGGAGCTGTCGATCAAGCTGGGCGACACGTCCGTGCAGGGCTGCGTGCGCCGTGACGGCGACGCGTTCCACGTGTTTGTCGGCGGCGGCCACCATACGCTGCACTTCAACGATCCGCTGGCTCATGCCGGGGAAACGGAAAGCGAAGGAGGGCGCCTGACGGCACCGATGCCGGGGAAGGTCGTGGCCGTACTGGCCGCGCAAGGCCAGGACGTCAAGAAGGGCGACCCGCTCGTCATCATGGAAGCGATGAAGATGGAGCACACCATCGCCGCGCCGCATGACGGCACCGTGGACGAGGTGCTGTACGCCGTGGGCGACCAGGTCACGGACGGCGCGCCGCTGCTGGCGTTCCGCGCCGCGGCGTAACGGGAGAACCTCATGCGTATTCTCCTGTACCGGCCGGACGGCAATACGGCGCCGTGGGCGGAAGATTTCGCGCGGCAGCTGCCTGACGCGACCTGCGTGACGTGGAGCGAAGGCGCGAAGCCGGCGCCTTGCGATTACGCCGTCGTCTGGGCGCCGCCCGAGGCGATGCTGCGCGAACTGGCCGAGGTCAAGGCCATCTTCCTGATGGGTGCCGGCGTAGATGCGATCATGCGCCACGTCGACCTGATTCCCCGCCACGTGCCGCTGGTGCGGCTGGGCGATGCGGGCATGGGCGTGCAGATGGCGGAATACGTCGTGCATGCCGTGCTGCGCTACTTCCGCCGCTTCGATCTGTACGACGACCAGGCGGCCGTGGGCGAATGGCGTCCGCTGGCGCCGCATGACCGTGCCACTTTCGCCGTCGGCATCATGGGCGCCGGCGTGCTGGGCCAGCGCGTGCTCGACTGCCTGAAACCGTTCGGCTTTCCGCTGCACGCGTGGAGCCGCAACGGCAAGGAAATCGCCGGCGTCACCAGTCACGCCGGCCTGGCCGGACTGGATGCGTTTCTGCGCCAGAGCCGCGTGGTCGTCTGCATGCTGCCGCTGACGGAAGAGACGACCAATATTCTCAATCGCGCGAACCTGGCGAAGATGCCGCCGGGTTCGTACGTGATCAACGTGGCGCGCGGCTCGCATCTGGCGGAGCCGGACCTGCTCACCTACATCAAGAGCGGCCATATCGCCGGCGCCACGCTGGACGTGTTCCGCAACGAGCCGCTGCCGGCCCAGCACCCGTTCTGGCAGGAGCCGCGCATCACGATCACGCCGCATATCGCCGCGCTGACCTTGCGCGACGAAAGCGTGCGCCAGATCGCCGGCAAGATCGCGCTGCTGCAAGAGGGCAAGCCGTGCCCTGACATCGTCAACCGAGAGTTGGGATACTGAGATGCGCTTACCGAACAAAGTCAAAATCGTCGAAGTGGGTCCGCGCGACGGGCTGCAGAACGAGAAGGAAAACGTGCCGGCCGACGTCAAGATCGAGCTGGTGAACCGCCTCACCGCCGCGGGTTTCCAAAATATCGAGGCCGCGTCCTTCGTTTCGCCGAAGTGGGTGCCGCAAATGGCGACGAGCCAGGAGGTCATGGCGGGCATCACACGCAAGCCCGGCGTGATCTATTCGGCGCTGACGCCGAACATGCAGGGCTTCGAGGCGGCGCTGGCCGCGGGCGCCCATGAAGTCGTGATCTTCGGGGCGGCCTCCGAGGCGTTCTCGCAAAAGAACATCAACTGCTCGATCGCCGAATCGATCACCCGCTTCGAGCCAGTGGCGAAGGCGGCCAAGGAACACGGCCTGCGCCTGCGCGCCAGCGTCAGCACGGCCTTCGGTTGCCCGTATCAGGGCGACGTGCCGCTGGAATCGGTGGCGTATGCCGTCGGCCGCATGCGCGACCTGGGCTGCGACGAGATCGACATCGCCGACACCATCGGCGTGGCCACGCCATTGAAGACGCAGGCGGTGATGCAAACGGCGATCCGCGAGTTCCGCATCGACGGCCTGTCCGGCCACTTCCACGACACGTACGGTCAGGCACTGGCCAATATCTACGCCGCGCTGGAGGTCGGGATCGCGATTTTCCACTCGTCGGTGTCGGGGCTGGGCGGCTGCCCGTATGCAAAGGGCGCCACGGGCAATGTCGCGACGGAGGATGTGATCTATATGATGAACGGGCTCGGGATCGAGACGGGTATCGACCTGGATATCGTGGTGGACGCGGGCGCATTCATTTCGCAGTTCCTGGGCCGAAAAGGCGCCAGCCGCGCGGGCAACGCGATTCTCGCCAAACGCGCGGGTTGATTGCCCGGGACAGTCGCTGGGGACAGGCACCTGTCGCAGACAGGTGCCTCGTATGATCATTCCGTCGACTTTTTGGCGGACGCAAAGTGAACTCGCACAAAGTTCAACGTCGCAGATAAAAAAAACCCCGCAAGCCGAAACTCGCGGGGTTTTCTTTTGAATCTTGGTCGGAGTACAAGGATTCGAACCTTGGACCCTCTGGTCCCAAACCAGATGCGCTACCGGGCTGCGCTACACTCCGAAGAAGCAAGATAATACCGGCTGCCACCTACCTCGTCAAGGGCCTCCTGAAATTATTTCGCCGCAGCGTGGATGCCAAATCGGCAATGTGCGAAGATTGAGATCCTTTGTCACTTTGGTTTCGCGCCATGCAGTCGACGTTGCCATTCCCCGCTCCGCGCCGCTCCGCCCTCGTGATGGGCCTTGCCATCTCGGTGCTGCTGCATGCATTGCTGCTGTTTTATCTGCGCCTGCCCGCATCGGCGCGGATCGAACCCGATACGCGCCGCTGGACCCAGCCACTGACGGTGCAGCTGCTGCCACCGAAGCCGCCACCGGCCGCGCCCAGCGCACCGAAGGCCGAACCCAAGGCCATCGCACCGGAACGCACGGTGCGGCCAAGGCGCACGTCACCGCAGGCCATCGTCGTGGCGCCACGGCCGGATGCCTCAGCAACCACGACGCCCACGCCCGAGCCGGCGCCAGTGGCCGAACCGCAGCTCGATATCGCCGCAGCACGGGCATCCGCGCGCGGCATGGCGAAGGACCTGCCGTCTTCCGACAACTGGGCCGCGGAAAAACTCGCCAGGGCGAAGGAACTGGAAGAGACCCGGGACGAAAAACTGGGCAAGAACATCGCGCGCTCGGCGCGGCCGGACTGCCGCAACGGTGCAGGGGGCCTGCTGGCGCCGCTGATCTGGCTGATGGACAAGAAGGACAGCGGCTGCAAATTCTAGAGGCAGAAACGAATGCTGACGATACTGGGCAAGGAAACGTCGATCAACGTGCGCAAGGTGCTGTGGACCTGCCGTCTGCTGGATCTGCCATGGACGCTGGAACCGTGGGGCAGCGGTGTGCGCGATCCGCGCGTGCCGGAATTCATGGCGCTTAATCCGAATGCGCAGGTGCCCGTGCTGCGCGACGGTGACGCGGTGCTGTGGGAATCGAACACGATCTGCCGCTACCTGGCGACGAAGGCGGGCGATACGCCATTGCTGCCGTCGGACGCGCTGGCGCGTGCGCGCGTCGAACAGTGGATGGACTGGCAGGCCACGGAACTGAACCCGGCATGGCGGGCGGCATTCATGACGCTGATGCGGGGCAGTGATAAATTCGACGCCGCCGCGGTGGCCGCCAGCGCGCGGGACTGGAACGGCAAGATGGCGATCCTGGACGCACAGCTGGCGAGAACAGGCGCCTTCGCCGCCGGCCCGGATTTCACGCTGGCCGACGTGGTGCTGGCGTTGTCCGTGCACCGCTGGCGCATGACGCCCATCGAACATGCGCGCTTCCCTGCCGTGGAAGCGTATCTGCGCCGGCTGGAAGGCGTGCCAGGGTTCGCGCAGTACTGCGGCGAGGCGACGCCCTAGTCGGACCCCTTCAGCGCCAGCGCGCGGTCATACAGCGCGTTCTTCTTGCGGCCCGTGATCTGCGCCGCCAGGTTGGCGGCCTGCTTGACGGAGCATTCGGCCAGCAGGATGTTCAGGATGCGCTCGGCCTCGGCGTCGCCGGCATCGGTCGCTTCGGGTGCGCCCGCCAGCAGCACGACATATTCTCCTTTTTCGCGGTGCGCGTCGGCCGCGATCCAGGCGGCGGCTTCCGACAGCGTGCAGCGCTGGATCTCTTCGAACAGTTTCGTCAGCTCGCGCGCAAACACGACCTGGCGCGTGGGCTCGAACACGGCGGCCAGCGCTTCGGCGCAGTCGACGATGCGGTGCGGCGCTTCGTAAAACACCATCGTCGCGGTGACGCTGCGCAAGCCGTTCAAGACCGTCTCGCGCTGTTTTGCTTTCGCCGGCAGGAAGCCGACAAAGTGGAACTGGTCGTTGATCAGGCCACTGGCGGACAGCGCGGTGACGGCGGCCGATGCGCCGGGCAGCGGTACCACGCGCAGGCCGGCGGCGATGACGGCGTCGACGATCTTCGCACCCGGGTCGGAGACGCCCGGCGTGCCCGCGTCGGAGACCAGCGCGATGCGCTCGCCCGCCTGCAGGCGCTGCACGATCATCTGCGCCGCTTCGCGCTCGTTGTGCATGTGCGCCGCCACCAGCGGCTTATGGATGCCGAAGCGCTGCAGCAGGTGCGATGTGTTGCGCGTATCCTCGCAGGCGATCGCATCGACCAGCGTCAACACGTGCAGCGCCCGCAGGCTAATGTCGGTAACATTGCCGATGGGGGTGGCTACTACATACAATGTTGCCGTAGGATAGGTCTGCAGTGCCGTTTCGCCGAGCACGGGAAGCGTCGCAAGCACGCTGGATTCTTGAACTGTCATTGGGGGTAGGATGCTGGCAAATAAAATGAAAACACTGATTCTGGGCGTGGCTGCCGCGCTGGCGCTGTCCGCCTGCAGCACGCCTTGCGACAGTCCGGGAGGATTGTGCGCGCCTATCTCGTCGGTGGCAAGCCCGCCGGAACCGGAACGTACGCGCCTGCCGGATCGGCCGCCCGAGCCGCCGGCCGAGGAAGCGCAGGCGTACGCCGTCCCGATGCCGCCGGGGATGACGGGCGACGAAGCCACGCCGCCCGCCTCCGGCCAGCCCGTGCGCATCGGCCTGATGCTGCCGCTGCGCTCCGAAACGCTGGGCCAGGCCGCCGACGCGCTGCGCGCCGGCTTCATGGCCGCGTGGGAGCGCGACAAGGCGGGCTTCGAAGTGGCCGTCATCGAAACGGGCGACGCGCCGGACGAGGTGCTGCCCACATACCAGTCGGCGCTGGGCGCCAACGATATCGTTGTCGGCCCATTGGCCCGTTCCGCCGTCACGGCGCTGGCCGGCAGCACGCTGGTGACGAAGCCGACGATCGCGCTGAACCGTCCGGAAGGGCGCGAGGACGCGGCACTGCCGCCGAACATGCTGGCGGTCGGCCTGTCGATCGAGGACGAGGCGAAGCAAGTGGCCGAATGGGCCGCGAAAGACTACCCCGGCGGCGAAGCGCTGATACTCTCGGGCGGCAATACGTGGCAGCGCCGCATCGCCAGCGCGTTCGCGGCGCACTGGCAGCAGCTGGGCCATACGTCGAAAACGCTGGAGCTGGCGACGAATAACGGCTACCTGAGCGACGCGGAACTGGTGGCGCTGCGTGCCCGTCTGGCCAGCGAACCCGTGGAGCTGCTGTTCGCGGCACTGGACGCCGACCAGGCGCGCCAGCTGCGCACCGCGCTGAATGCGCCGCCGCTGGGCGATATTCCGCTGTACGGCACGTCGTCGCTGAATCCCGGCCGCACCAATCTGCTGGAAGGCGGCGAACTCGATGGCGTGCGCCTGCTCGACCTGCCGTGGCAAGTCCAGCGCGACAGCAGCGCGGTGATGAGCTATCCGCGTCCGGAACCGCGCGACGAGGCGCGCCTGTCGGCGGATATGGAGCGGCTGTACGCGCTGGGCATCGACGCCTTCCGCATCGCCCGCGAAATTGCGCTGAAGCCCGGCCAGCCGGTGGTGCTGGATGGCGTAACGGGCCAGCTGAACATCGAGTTCGGCAATGGGCCGGCGAAGTTCCGCCGCATCGAGCCGACGGCCGTCTACCGCAACGGCGTGGCCGTGCCGCTGCCCGCGCAGTAAAGCATCATGCCGCGCACCGCGCAGCAGGACAAGGGCCAGCAGGGCGAGGATGCCGCCCTGGTCCACCTGACGCGGCAGGGTTTGCAACTGGTCGAGCGCAATTTCCGCTGCGCCGGCGGCGAGCTCGATTTAATCATGCGCGACGGCGACTGCCTCGTCTTCGTCGAGGTGCGGCGCCGGCGCAGCATGCGTTTCGGCGGCGCTGCGGCGAGCATCACGCCGACCAAGCAGCGCCGCCTCGTGCACGCGGCGCAGACCTTCCTGCTGCGCTATCCGCGCCTGCCGCCGTGCCGCTTCGACGTGATCGCCATCGACGACGGAGCGATCGAATGGCTGAAGAACGTGATGTCCTGACAAGCCGACGGTTTGCCGCAGCGACGCAGTTGTAAGCAGATATGTCCGGCCTTGTCGGGCATGCCGCCACGCCGCACTATATAATCCAACGACTATGACTAATCAACGCATCCTGTCGCACTTCCACGAAAGTGCCGAAACCAAGATTCAGTCCGCAACCGTCCTGGCGCAACCGATTGCGCAGGCGATCGAACTGATGTTCGCAGCCCTTTCCAATGGCAACAAGATTCTCGCCTGCGGCAACGGCGGCTCCGCGGCCGACTGCCAGCACTTCGCTGCCGAGCTGGTAGGCCGTTTCGAACGCGAGCGCTTCCCGCTGCCCGCGCTGGCACTGACCACGGACACGTCGATCCTGACGGCCGTCGCCAACGACTACAGCTACCGCGAAATCTTCAGCAAGCAGGTGCAGGCGTTCGGCCAGGCCGGCGACATCCTGCTGGCCATCTCCACGTCGGGTAACTCGGCCAACGTGATGGCGGCCATCGAAGCGGCGCTGGAACGCGAGATGCGCGTTGTCGCGCTGACGGGCAAGGGCGGCGGCGCTATCGGCAAGATGCTGACGGATGCCGATGTCCACATCTGCGTGCCGGCCGAGCGCACGGCGCGCATCCAGGAAGTCCATTTGACGAGTATTCACTGCATTTGCGACGGCATCGACGTCGCCCTGTTCGGAGGAGATGTGAATGAGTAAAAACGTGGCCCTGCTGCGCCGCCTGCAACGTCCTGTCGCCATTGCCCTGCTGGGCGGCGCGATGCTGAGCAGCCTGTCCGGTTGCGTCGCCCTGGTTGCCGGCGGCGCCGTCGCCGGCACGATGGCCGCGTCCGACCGCCGTACCTTCGGCGCGCAGACCGAGGACAAGTCCATCGCCGTCAAGGCCGATGTCCGCATCCGCAACGTCGTCGGCGACGCGGGCCACGTCAACGTCAACTCGTTCAACCGCAAGGCGCTGGTCACCGGCGAAGTGCGCGACGAGGCGATGAAGGCCGCCGTCGAACGCGAAGTCAAAGGCATCGAAGGCGTGCAGTCGGTCGTCAACGAGCTGGAAATCGCCGGCCCGTCGAGCTACACGTCGCGCTCGAGCGACACGCTGATCACGACCAAGGTCAAGGCCAGCCTGGTGGACGCGAAGGACATCTCGGCCAACTCGTTCAAGGTCGTGACCGAACGCGGCGCCGTGTTCCTGATGGGCCGCGTGACGCAGCGCGAAGCCAACAAGGCCACCGAGATCGCCCGTGGCGTGGATGGCGTGTCGAAAGTGGTGCGCGTGTTCGAGTACATCACGGAAGAAGAGTGGAAGCAGTACCAGCCCAACCCTGCGCCACAGGCGCAGTAAGCACGTGAGCCGGCCATGACGACGTCGTCCAAACCCTGGCTGAAACCCGCCCTGGCGGCGGCCGTCATTGCCGTCGCCGGTTTCGGCGCGTATTACTCGCTGAACAGCGCCCCCGCCGCGCCGCCGGTCACGTTCGTGGGCCTGAAGGGCGAACGCATCACGCCGGACGACCTGCGCGGCAAGGTCGTCATGGTCAATTTCTGGGCCACGTCGTGCACGACATGCGTGGCCGAGATGCCGGAAATGGTCGACACGTACAACAAGTACAAGGGCAAAGGGCTGGAGTTCGTCGCCGTGGCGATGAAGTACGACCCGCCCAGCTACGTCGTCAATTTCACCGAAACGCGCCAGCTGCCGTTCAAGGTCGCGCTGGACGTCACGGGCGAAGCGGCCAAGGCCTACGGCGACGTGACGATGACGCCGACGACGTTCGTCATCGACAAGGACGGCAAGATTCTCAAGCGCTACGTCGGCAAGCCGGAGTTCCCGGCGTTGCACAAGCTGCTGGAGAAGGCGTTGCAGGGCTAGCGCCCGCGCTTCTCTTCCTCGTCCTCGTCTTCCTTCCGCTTACGCGCGAGATACCACTCGCGCGCCATTGGCGACAGCGCGGCCATGATGCCCGCCACAATGATCGCCAGCCCGACGTACAGCATCGCTCAGCTCACATCGTTTACTTCGACGGGTACAGCACCATCTGCGTGCAGCGGAACAGGGCGATGGTCTTGCCGTTGGCCTTGTTCGTCACGATCGCGTCCCACACCTGCGTCGTTTTCCCCATGTGAACCGCCTTGGCCGTCACGGCGATGGAACCGTCGCGCGCCGTGCCCAGGTGGTTCGACTTCAGCTCGATCGTCGTGAAATTGTTCGCGCCTTCCGGCAGGTTCGAATAGCACGCGTAGCCGCAGGCCGTGTCGGCCAGGGTGACGACGGTGCCGGCATGCAGATAGCCGTTCGGTGCGAGGTGGTGCTTCCCGATGTCCAGCTCCGCCGACAGCTCGCCTTTACCGGCCGCCGTGATGCGGATGCCCAGGTGGTCCGGCAAGGTGCCGTTGGCGAAGTTATTGAAATACTCGAGATTGAATTTGTTGTCGTCCATGGTTGTTATTCCTTGCTGTGGAAGGCCATGATAAACCATGGGCGAACGCTCGTTCGTAAAGCGCAGGGGCGAAATCGGTCGCTCTTACCGTCGCGGCAGCGACTCGGTCATTCGCCGCAGCTTTTCGACCTGCATATCATTGGCTGCTGCGACGCACGCCAGCCGCCGCAGTTCCAGCGCGTTGCCAACTGCGCCACCGCCAAGTGACGCCGACAAGGCGCATTGGGCTTCGCGGTAGCGTTCGAATGCCTGTGTGGCGGCGGTCAGGCGTGCTTGGGCGGCGCCGATAAATTTTCTGTCTTCATCCCACGCCGCGATAGCCTCGGCGGTTTTCTTTTCGGTGTCGCGCAGAGCGTGCTGGCTCGCGATCGCCCGTTTCTCCAGACAGTCGCGCATACCGGCTTGCGAGGCGCCGCTGCACTGCTCAAGAATTTGTGCCTCGGTGTCTGCATGCGCGACCAGCGGCCGAGCGAGCAAAAACAGCAGGGTTACAATGGCTGGTCGCATATCGCATCCTCTTCCTTGTCGACAAATCGCGCGAATGCTGGCGGCATTCGCCTCAAGCCCAGACCACCGGCTCCTGCCCTGTCTCCACCAGATACGCATTCGCCTGCGAGAACGGTTTGCTGCCGAAAAAGCCCCGGTGCGCCGACAGCGGCGACGGGTGCGGTGACGTGATGACACGGTGCCTGTTCGTGTCGATCAGCGCCTTCTTGGCGATCGCGTAGCTGCCCCACAGGATGAAGACCAGATGCTCGCGCTCGCGCGACAGCGTGGCGATAGCGTTGTCCGTAAACGTCTCCCAGCCCTTGCGCGCATGCGAGCCAGCGCTGCCCGCGCGCACCGTCAGCACGCTGTTGAGGAGGAAAACGCCCTGTTCCGCCCAGTCGGTCAGGTCGGTGCGGGTGCGGCGCACGCCGATGTCGCTTTCCAGCTCCTTGAACATATTGCGCAGGCTCGGTTGCGGCGCATTGCCGTCCGGGACGGAAAAACAGAAGCCCATCGCGGCGCCCGGCGTGTGGTACGGGTCCTGGCCGAGGATGACGACTTTTACTTTGTCGAACGGCGTCAGGTCGAACGCGCGGAAGATGTCCTTGCCCGGCGGGCAGCAGTGGCCAGCGGCGTATTCGTTGCGGACAAAGTCGGTCAGTTCGTTCCAGTAGGACTGGTCAAATTGGGTTTGCAGTTGCTGTTTCCAGCTGGGTTCGAGGCGGACGTTCATGCGAGGTGGTCTTCCAGAATGAAAATGGCGGCCCGGAGGCCGCCGTCCGTACAGACAGCGCTAAATGAATGCTGTCGCGACAGGTGCACTGGCGGTGGACACGCATCCGGCTGAATGCAGCGGCGCCGTGATTATAGCTGTCGCGGCGCAGTGCACTATTACGGCTGATATAGAATCCCTTTCCCGAATCTGCCCGCCGTGTCCGCACCGATGCCCCCATCCCCTCTGACGTTATCGACCGAGCGTCATCTTCTCCGGCCCATCGGCCAGGACGATCTGCCCCAGGTATTCGCGGGACTGAGCGATCCGCGCGTGATCGTCAACTATGGCGTCAGTTATGGCTCGCTGGAAGACACCAGCGAACAAATGGACTGGTATCGGACGATCGAGGCCGACGGCAGCGGGCGCTGGTGGGCCATTTGTCCGAAGGATCGGCCGGACCTGATGATCGGCGCCTGCGGCGTGAACGACATCGTTGCCGACCACCGCCGGGCGGAACTCGGCTACTGGCTGTTGCCCGAGTACTGGCAGCAGGGTATCGCTTTCGAATGCGTGCGGACGATGCTCGATTTCGTTTTCGCCGACATGGCGATCTGCCGGGTCGGGGCGGATGTCGATATGGACAATCCCGCCAGCGTCGCACTGTTACTGAAGCTGGGCTTCCAGCGCGAGGGGATACGCCGCGCCTACGAATTCAAGGGTGGCCGACCGATCGACCTGCAGCTCTTTTCATTGATCGCCGCCGACCGCGCAGCGTAGGACGCCTCGCGCAGCCAGGACTACCCGGCCGAGAATTCGCAGGCCGTCCCCTGAAACACCAGCGCGAGGTAGTGCTTGAGGTCAGGCGTTACATCGTGCGCATCGTACGTGATCGTGACGCCGGTCAGCCCGTCCGCATAGTCGTTGTCTTCCGCCAGCTCGAGCGTGAACCTGGTCTTGTCCAGCGTGGCGCGGCGGATGCCGCCGTAGCCCGAGCATTCCTGGCCGTTAATCTCGAGGAAATACGTGTCCGGCTCATCGTCGTCGCTCTGCACCGAGCGTTGCAGGATGACGTATTCCTGCGGTTGCGTGCGGCTGTCGGCAAAGCCGACGAGATAGCTTTCGTCCGCTTCCTGCGCGGCGACCGATGCCGCGTGCATGGTGAAACTGGTCATATTGAATCCTCATTGCAGGAGCTGTCGAGCGCCCCCGGATGTAAAAACGGCGGCCTCGGGCCGCCGTCACCTCAAGTTCACATTATTGCATCGTATATGTTTGTTGCGCGGTATCGACGGCGTGGTTTGCGGCGGCGTCCCAGTACGTAAAATTGTAGCGAACCACGTCGCCAGCCTTCAGTCCGCTGGCCTCAAATGTGCTGACGCCGTTTTGCAGACGCATGCGCACGTTCATCGGACTACCGTCATTGACGGCATAGTGCACATCAGCCCATTCGCCTACGGTCGAGGTGAAGCGGATCGTGGTCGGAGCGACCTGTGTCACATACTGCGGGCCGGACTGCGCAGGAGGGCCGGACTGCGCTGGCGTACCGGAATCCCACACGATGTCGTCGATCGCAAACTGGAAGGCCGTCGTTGGAATATTGTTGCCGTCACTGGAGAACATGAACATATCCGTGACCGACTGCAACGCAACTAATGGACCGGCCAGGGTAGACACCGGTATTGTTGCCGTCGCCCAGTCGCCATTGCGTACCAGCCCAAACGTGGTCGTGTTAGCCGGGAAGTTCAGCCAGTTCACGTTGGTGTACGTATCGGCCAGACCAATGTTGAAAGAAACATTCGCCGGGATCTTGATACGGAATTTCACAGTGCCGTTACGGAAATTGGTCAGGTCACGGATCGAGCGTGATTGGATCGACGCGCCAAACCAGTCACCTGGCTTGGTATAGCTCCAGGCGAGGACGTTATTGCCCTCGTATGGGGTCAAGGAGCCACCGCCTATCGAGTTGTTGTTCCATACCCAGATGTCAGAGGTGGTGCCGGCTTCCAGCCTGGCATTAACGGCGGAGTTATCCGTGTAGACACCGAACTTGCCCACTTCGGGCACAGTCTGATTGCCCAGCTTGACTTCGCCTTGGCCATCCAGTTGGTAAACCCGCACATAGTCAACATACATCGTGCTCGGCAAGGGTGCAGTGACGTCGCCCGGCGTGGCCGCGTCGGTGAAATTACCGCCGACGGCCATATTCAGCAGCAGGTAGAACGGCGCCCTTAAGGCATCGGAATTGACTGGCAGGGGCTTATCGTACATGTCGTGTTCGACACCATTGTCCTCTACCGTAAAACGCATCTCCGTATCTGTCCAATACAGGCGGTATTTTACAAAGCGATTTATCAGGGGTGTAGCAGGGACATACCAGTTCTTGGTTTTCCAGGCTGTCGAGGCGGCGCACGTTTCGTTACCCGGCACACAAGCGGCCTCGTTCCAGGTAATGATATTGGAGCCAACAAAATGGTTCGCCGAAGATGCGCCCGACTGTGACCATTCGGACGCTTTATGCCCCATTTCCATGATGTCGATTTCGCCCTTGCGTGGCCAGGCCTGTGCACTGGTACCAAGCATCCAGGCAGCGGGCCACAGGCCAGTAGTAAGGTTAGGTGTGCTCATGCGAATTTCCACCATGCCGTACTTCACCTGGACCTTGTTGTACGAATCGATTTTACCCGACGTGAATTCGTTACTGCCCTGGCGTTCGCGGCGGGCCTGAATTGCCAGTGCACGCGTACCGCCTTCGAATGGCACATCGGTAATGGTCAGATTCCTCGGACTGTAATATTCCAGCTCAGCATTTCCGTAGCCACATAAGCCGACCTGGCACCCATTGCCCTCATAGGGCGTCCAGATCTTCGAGTCCAGCACCGTGCCATTGAATTCCTCAGACCAGATCAATTCTCCAATCCTTGGGTTGGTGACGCTTGCGCTCGCTTGTACGGCACAGGCCAATAACAGGCCCGGCAACAATGTTTTGAATGCTCTACCCGACTCGTTAATACGATCCTCGTTCATCTTGTCTCCTCGGTTGGAAATGCTTCGGTAGCGACCGAGAGACAATGCCGGTTATTGGCACCATGTCGGTCTTATGATTTATTTCACGAAAGATTGGTTAGCAGACGCTGCTGTACAGCATATGTTTTATGAAAATAACGTGGTCTGGGACAACCCCATTTATCCAAACGTACAGCGGCGCCTGTCTGCCAGGTGCGGACGTCAGACGGCTATGGAACGCTCTCGTGGAAACGATTCCATAAGTTCAAGGATAGATAGAGAGGCAGGGGTTTGTCAAACCTATTTTTCAATGCGACAGCCTGAAAGACACTTATGATCTTGGCTTATGGCATCGAAAATTGAATGAAAGCGTCATAAGTTACACATCAGGTCCTATTCGTGTTCGCCTGAGCACCGAAGTCAATGAATGGTCCTTATACAAGAAGGCCATCATTATGGATATTCGCTCGGCAATTACTTTAACCTGGCGGAATTGTATATTTTTTGCGGATTCATACTATTGGAAGCGGACTACCTTCTCCCAATGCTGGCTCCGCTCTGGCGGGACGTCAGGTCGAGCGCCGGCCACGCTGATTGCATCAGGTTCAAGCCTGCTTTGATGAGCGTCACGTTGCGCTTGTCCATCATCGTTCGGAGAAGGTCGCCGTCTGGTACTCAGGATTCAATACAGGTTCTGCCGGATGACGCCAACACGCAGCAGTGGCATGTGCCGACAAACCCATACTGTGCGCTGGGCTTTGCTGACGATGTGGAGGTTGCTTGCGGAAGTACTGACGGGCTGTCGAGAAAACCTGGCTCGACGACGCGCGAGATGTAGAGAAGAACGGAAGGTCGGTTCGACGGATCGATCGGATGGGCAAAAGCCGCTTTACTGAGCCGATCGATGCGCCAACATTTCCGTTTTAGGGCAGGGCCCTGGTAAAGGTAAGCGATTGTTTTCCCAGACTGCGCCAATTGAGGATAGTCTTACAGCCTGGGAACTTGTCTCACAGACTTCTAGCTGTTCACCGCTTCCAGCAGGTTATGCGCCTGCACGTCCGCATGGTACGAGCTGCGCACCATCGCGCCGACGGCGGCGTGGCCGAAGCCCATCTTGTACGCTTCCTCTTCGAACATCTTGAAGACGTCCGGGTGCACGTAGCGACGCACCGGCAGGTGGCTGTTCGACGGGGCCAGGTACTGGCCGATTGTCAGCATGTCGATGTCGTGCTCGCGCATGTCGCGCATCACCTGCAGGATTTCTTCGTCCGTCTCGCCCAGGCCGACCATCAGGCCGGACTTGGTTTTCACGTTCGGGTACATCGCCTTGAAGTCCTTCAGGAGCTTGAGCGAATGCAGGTAGTCGGCGCCGGGGCGGGCTTCCTTGTACAGGCGCGGCACTGTTTCCAGGTTGTGGTTCATCACGTCCGGCAGGCCGTCCGCGAAGATGTTCAGGGCCTTTTCCAGGCGGCCGCGGAAGTCGGGGACCAGCACTTCGATCTGCGTCTTCGGCGACAGCTCTTTCGTCTTCGTGATGCACTCGACGAAGTGGCCGGCACCGCCGTCACGCAGGTCGTCGCGGTCGACGGACGTGATGACGACGTACGACAGGCGCAGCTTGGCGATCGTATTGGCCAGGTTCTGCGGCTCGTTCACGTCCAGCGGGTCCGGGCGGCCGTGGCCGACATCGCAGAACGGGCAGCGGCGCGTGCACTTGTCGCCCATGATCATGAAGGTCGCGGTGCCCTTGCCGAAGCATTCGCCGATGTTCGGGCACGACGCTTCCTCGCAGACGGTGACGAGTTTATTCTCGCGCAGGATGTCCTTGATTTCGTAGAAGCGGCTCGACGCCGACGCCGCCTTGACGCGGATCCACTCCGGCTTCTTCAGGCGCTCCACCTGCTCGATCGGCACGATCTTGATCGGAATGCGCGAGGTCTTGCTGGCGCCTTTTTGCTTCTCGCTCGGGTTGTAAGCGGGGGCGTTGCTGGAAGTGGTCTCGGTAGTCATGACAAATGCCCTTGCAGGCTTTTCAAGTAAATCGGTTGGAGTCTCAGGCCGCTGCGGCATTCGGCGCGACGGCATCGGCACCCACGTCGAGCAGGGCGACCAGTTCGTTCGCCAGCGCCAGCTGCACATCCGCCAGCGGGACGTTCGCACCCATCGTGCGCATGTCGACGGTTTCCAGGCCGGCGTAGCCGCAGGGGTTGATCCACGTGAACGGCGCCAGGTCCATCGCCACGTTGAGCGAGACGCCGTGGTAGGTGCAGCCGTTGCCGCGCACTTTCAGGCCCAGCGCGGCGATCTTGGCGCCCCGTTTCGGGCCCTCCGCGATATAAATACCGGGCGCGCCTTCGACCCGTTCGCCCGCCAGATTATACGCCGCCAGCACATTGATGATTGCCTGCTCGATTTTATGCACGAACTGGCGCGCATACAGCTTGCCGCCCGGTTTGTTGCGGCGCAGGTCCATCAGCAGGTAGATCACCACCTGGCCGGGGCCGTGGTACGTCACTTCGCCGCCGCGGTCCGTCTGCACGACGGGGATCGATGCCGCGCCGGCCAGCAGGTGGCCGCGGTCGGCGCCCAGGCCCAGCGTGAAGACGGGCGGATGCTCGACGATCCACAGTTCGTCCGGCGTGTCCGCCGTGCGCGCGTCCGTAAACGCGCGCATCGCGGCGAAGGTCGGTTCGTAGTCGGCTTGACCGAGGTGGCGGATGATCGCCGGTTCGGGTCGGAGTGAAGACATGGGCAGCATGCGTTGGTCAGAGCCCTGCCATTATACGCGCGCCGCCCCGGCCTTGCTCAAGGAGCAGGCAGTGACGGCGGGTCGCTTACAGGACGATCTTGACCATCGGGTGGCCGGACAGCTCCGAATACAGCGCGTCGAGCTGTTCGCGGCTGGTGGCGCGCACCGTCACCGTCAGGCCCGTGTAGTTGCCACCCGACGAGGGACGCGCTTCCAGCTTGCCATGATGGAAAGTAGGATCGTGCTTGACGATGACTTCGACGATCGTCGCGGTGAATTCGTCGTGGGTAGGGCCCATCACCTTGATCGGGAAGTCGCTCGGGTATTCGATGAGGGACTCTTTCGGAGGGGTAGCGGACATGATGGTTCCAATCTTGATGAGCAAATGGGCAAAAGGCGGCAAGGCGCCACCCGGTATTGTAGCCAAGATGGGGACGGGATAAAAAAAAGCCAGCCCGAAGGCTGGCTGAAAAACTATTCGTGATAACGGAATAGTCGGGACGATGGTGCTGTCTCGAGAACCCGTGGGCTGCGGACGGTCTGCCGTCCTGTCCTGCCCCTGTTCCCGTACTGCTGACTGTACGGAGTGTGAGGGCAGGTCGCTACCGCTTTGTGACAGGCTGCGCGAAAGCGGGCGCGAACGGTGCAAATCGCGGCGCGAACGCTCAGCGCTCGCGCACGTTGTCCATGCGCGGCTGGCGGGGCTGGCGCGGCGCCGCGTTTTGCGGCGGCGCTGCGGGCGGCTGCGCCACCGGTGGTGGCGGGGCGGGCATCGGCGCGGCCGGTGGCGGTGCAGGAGGCCGTGGCGCGACAGGTGCCGGGGGCGGCGCCGGCGTGAAGACAGGGCGCGTCGCGGGTGCCGTCGCGATGGGTGGCGGACGCGGGGTGTCCATGCGCCGGTGTTCCAGCGCCTCGCGGCGGCGCGCCGACTGTTCTTCCAGCATGCGCCGACGCAGCTCCGCCTGCTGCTCCACCGACGCCGCATGCGGCACGTTCAACTGGCCGCGCGGCGGGGCTGAGATAAATCCCTGCGCCCGGTCGTCGATGCCGTCGCCATTGCGGTCCGCGCGGCGATCCGGCACGCCCTGCGCATGGTCGGCAATCCCGTCGCCGTTGCGGTCACGCTGCAACCGGTCGGCGATGCCGTCACCATTGCGGTCGCGCTGGATGCGGTCCGGCACACCATCCCGGTTCTGATCCCGCTGCAGGCGGTCCGGCACGCCGTCCTGATTCCGGTCGCGCGGCTGGCGGTCGGCAAACCCGTCGTGGGTGCGCTCTGTCGTGATGATCCGGTCGTGCGGGCGCGGCTGCATGCCGTCGGCAATGCCGTCGTGATTGCGGTCCGGCGTCTGCAGGCGGTCGGCAACGCCGTCGCGGTTGCGGTCCGGCCCCTGCACGCCATCGGCAATGCCGTCATGGTTCCGGTCGCGCTGCAGGCGGTCGGCGATGCCGTCGGCATTGCGGTCGCCCGGGCGCGCGTTGATGCCGGCCGGCGTCACGGGCACGCCTGGCGGCAGCGTGCGGATATTGTTCGGGAAGACGGTGGCGCGGGGTACGTCGTTCAGCGCCACCGTGCGGCGGCCTTCGAAGCGCTCGCGCGGGATCACCGTCAGGCCGTCGCGGCGGCCGTCCGGAGCATGACGGGCGGCCTTGTCCGTGCCATAGCGCCAGCCCAGCCGGCGTTCATGGTCGGGCGAGATGCGATAGTGCGGCACGAAGCGGTCGCGCGGCGACAGTGGATACCAGCCCAAGCCGGGCCCGCGGTGGCGGTTGTTGAAGTCGACGGCCCAGCCGGCACCGCCAACCCAGCCCACCAGCGCCGGCGCCCACACGGGGCGGCCCGTATGCCGGCCCGGCGCCCAGCACCAGCGCCGGTCGATCAGCACCCAGCGGCCATAGTGGCTCGGTGCGTAGCCCCACGGCGCGTTGTCCACCCACGTCCAGCCCCATGGCGACACCCACGTCCAGCGCCCGTCACGATACGGCGCCCAGTCCGCGGCCACATTGCGCGGCGCCCACAGCGGACCATAGTCATTGCTGACGGTCCAGCTGCCGTAGCGGTCCAGTTCTTCGTAGCCCGTGACGTCCGCCGGGACATAGCGGCTGGCAATGGCGGCCTCCTCGCGGCGCTCGCGATTCTGCACCCATGTATCGAAACCGTCGCTGCGGACGGCGGACGTGGCGATATCGTCATCGCGCACCTCGGCGCGTTTGCCGCTGCGCAGCGTCAGCGACGTGCCCGCCCCCTCCACCTGCGCCGAACCTTGCAGCGCCGACACCAGCGTCGTATCGGGCGTGCGGTCCGCTTCCACCTTGACGAGGCCCGGCTCCGTCAGCAGTACCCGCGCCTGCGGCGTGTTCAGTTCGAAGCCGCTCAGCATCTCGGCACCGCGCACGCGCACGCTGGCCGTGCCGTAGTGCAGGCGCAGGCGCATGACGTTGTCGTCCAGCTGCTCGAATTCCAGGTCGCTGTCGCCGTCCAGGCGGATGGCGGCCGAGCCCACGCGCACTTCGGCGCGGGCACCGGCGGCCGTTGTCACGTGATGGTCCGTACTGACGGGCCAGTTCAGCAGCGAGCCCGATTCGGTGCCGTCCGGCGTCCGCACGGTGACGCTGCCTTCGGCCACGGCAATGCGCCCGACGCGGGCAGGGGGATCGGCCAGCGCCAATGACGAAGCGGCCACGAGCGCGGCCAGCAGCAGGAAATGCAGGATCTTGCGGGGCATGATGTCTCCGGAGCGTTATCTGGTGTTAACGCCTGACGCGGCCGGGCGCCTACCTTCGTTACAATTCTTTGCAGTTCAGGCGTGGCCACGCTTGACGAAAAACAGCGCCGTGCCGACCGCCATCAGCAGCCCGCCAAAGACGCGGTTCTGCGTGCGCATGGCGCGCGCGTCGCGGAAATAGCCCTGCATCGTCGACGCCAGCAGCGCGTAGCCATGCATGACCGTCATGTCGATCGTCACCATCGTCACGGCCAGAATCAGCAGTTGCGGCAGCACCGGCTGGCTCTGCGTAATAAACTGCGGCAGCACGGCCACCATGAAGATGATGCCCTTGGGATTGGTGGCGTTGGTCAGAAAACCCGTCAGCACGCGGCGACGGGTGGAAGGCATCACCGCCTGCCGCGTCACGTCCAGCCCGGCTCCCTCCTGCACCCTGGCGCGCCACTGCGACAGGCCCAGCCAGATCAGGTACAGCGCGCCCACCGTCTTGACGACATTGAACGCCAGTTCGGAAGCGAGCAGCAACGAGCCGACGCCGGCACCGGCGATGAACAGCACCAGCAGCAAGCCCAGCTGCAGCCCCATGACGGTCGCGCTGGCCTTGCGCACCCCATACGACAGGCCGTGCGACATCGACAACACGGCGCCCGACCCGGGAGAGATGGCGATGATGATGGCGGAAATGGCAAAGCCGAGCCAGGTGGCAAAACTCATAAATAAATCCCGTGTGAAAACAACAGTTGTAGGGAGAGTAAGGGTCGACGGTCGCTCCGATCCGGCGCTCCACGCTGCGCCGGTAAGGTAAGATTGCCGCTTCAACCACTTCCCTAGAGAGAGCCTCAATGGCCGGAACCAGTCTGCTTGCCCTGATCGACGATATCGCCTCCATTCTCGACGACGTAGCCGCCATGAGCAAGGTGGCCGCGAAAAAAACCGCCGGCGTGCTGGGCGACGATCTGGCGCTGAACGCCCAGCAGGTCTCCGGCGTGAAGGCGGACCGCGAACTGCCCGTCGTCTGGGCCGTGGGCGTCGGCTCCCTCAAGAACAAGGCGATCCTCGTGCCTGCCGCGCTGGCGATCAGCGCCTTCGCGCCGTGGGCCGTCACGCCGTTGCTGATGCTCGGCGGCGCGTATCTGTGCTTCGAAGGCTTTGAAAAGCTGGCGCACAAATTCCTGCACAGTAAAGAGGAAGACGAGCAGCACCATGCCGAGCTCGTCGCTGCCGTCGCCAATCCCGAAGTCGACCTGTGCGCGCTGGAAAAGGAAAAGATCAAGGGCGCCATCCGTACCGACTTCATCCTGTCCGCCGAAATCATCGTCATCGCGCTGGGCACGGTATCGAATGCACCGTTCAGCCAGCAGGTAGCCGTGCTGGTCAGTATTGCCGCCGTGATGACCATTGGCGTGTACGGCATCGTGGCCGGCATCGTCAAGATGGACGACGCCGGCCTGTACCTGAGCCAGCGCGCCGGCAGCGGCATGGGTCTCGTGCGGGGCTTTGGCCGCTTCCTGCTGGCCGCCGCGCCGCAACTGATGAAGCTGCTCTCCGTGCTGGGCACGGTCGCCATGTTCATGGTCGGCGGCGGCATCCTGACGCACGGCCTGCCGTTCCTGCACGACGTCATCCACCACGCTGCCGAGTCCGCTCAGACGCTGGGTGGCGCCGGTCCCGTCCTGGCATGGCTGACACCGCACGTGGCCGACATCGTGGTCGGCGTGCTGACGGGCGCCGTCGTGCTGGCCGTTGTTGCTGCCGCCGGCAAATTGTTGCGCAAATTCAAGACTAAGGCTTAGCTTTTTGCTATGATGCGGGCGCGGCGGTTTGCCGTGCCCCTTCTGGAGAACCCATGCAAAACGTACATCGTCCTACCGCCGCCTTTGTCGGTGCCGCCTGGCTTGCGCTCGTCATCGGTGCCGGCGCCTACTGCTTCGGCCTGTACAACGCCACGATGCCGCTCAACGAAAAAGGCTACTACCTGACCGTGCTGCTGTATGGCCTGTTCGGTGCGATCTCGCTGCAGAAATCCGTGCGCGACCGCCTTGAGGGAACGCCCGTGACGAAGATGTACTTCATGCTGTGCTGGATCGCCACGCTGTCCGCGCTGGCCCTGCTGGCCGTGGGCCTCGTCAACGCCACGCTGGCGCTGAGCGAAAAAGGCTTTTATGCGATGGCTTATACGCTGAGCCTGTTCGCTGCCGTCGCCGTGCAGAAGAACGTGCGCGACCTCGCCGCCGCCGAAGGCAGCAAGCCAACCACCCACGCCGAAACGCTGTAATCACTCCGGGCCGCCGCCCGGCGGCCATAAAATTCTCTTCTGACATCGCGGCCGTTGCAGCGCCGCGATGCTTTCCTCCCGCAGTTGCCCGTCCGCCCTCCCATCCTTGGAATTTTGATCTAAATCAAGGATTTTGCCTGTTGCCCTCCCTAAACTGGTTTCCGTGGTGTATTGCCACGCGGAAAAATCATCAGGACAGAGCACCATAAGGTGCCGCCCAACACAACAGGCTTAGGAGTTAACCGATGCGCAAGAATTTGCCCGTCACCGACCAGGAGGTGATGCTCGACCCGAACGGGGCGATCGTCTCGAAAACCGACCTGGACGGTAATATCGTGTACGTCAACCCGTACTTCCTGCAGATCAGCGGCTTTACGGAAGAGGAACTGATCGGCGCGCCGCAGAACATTGTGCGCCATCCCGACATGCCGCCGCAGGCGTTTGCCGACCTGTGGCAGTCGATCCGCGCCGGCACGCCGTGGACGGGTCTTGTCAAGAACCGCTGCAAGAACGGCGATTATTACTGGGTCAAGGCGAACGTCACGCCGATCAAGGAAGCCGGCCGCACGGTCGGTTATATGTCGGTACGTACGCGCGCCGACCGCGAGCAGGTCAAGGCCGCCATCGCCGCCTATCGCGCGCTGGCCGAAGGCCGCAAGGACATCGAGATCCGCAACGGCCAGATCATCCGCCGTGGCCTGCCGCATCTGCTGGCGCGCCTGTCGCACGTATCGCTGGCGATGCGCATCTGGCTTTCGACCAGCATCGTCAACACGCTGCTGCTGGGCGTGTGCGTTGCCAGCTTGTTCGCCGAAAGCACCACGGGCGCCATCCGCTACGGCATCTTTGGCGCCACATTCGCGGGCCTCCTGATCAACGTCTTCCTGTGGTACACGCTGCGCGTCGGGATGCTGCAGCCGCTGGCGCGCGCCGTCGATGGCGCCCGCCGCATCGCCGCCGGCGACCTGTCCGGCACCTTCGCCACCGACAGCACCGATGAAGCGGGCCAGCTGCTGCGCGCACTGGAACAGATGAACAACAACCTGATCGCGACGATCCGCGACGTGCGCGTCAACGTCGAGACGATGGCCGTGGCCACGCGCCAGATCGCCGCCGGCAATGCCGACCTGTCCGGCCGCACGGAAGCGCAGGCGGCCAGCCTGGAAGAGACGGCGGCATCGGTCGACGAGTTCTCGTCCACCGTCAAGGCCAACGCGGAGAACTCGCTGCAGGCGAACTCGCTGGCCGTCGCCGCATCGGATGTGGCGGTGCAGGGCGGCAGCATCGTCTCCGAGGTGATCGCCACGATGGACGAGATCAACAGCTCGTCGAAACAGATCGTCGATATCATCGGTCTGATCGAAGGCATCGCCTTCCAGACCAATATCCTGGCGCTGAACGCCGCCGTGGAAGCGGCGCGTGCCGGTGAGCAGGGCCGTGGCTTTGCCGTCGTGGCGGGCGAGGTGCGCAACCTGGCGCAGCGCTCGTCGGCCGCCGCCAAGGACATCAAGCACCTGATCGACGCCTCCGTGTCGAAAGTGGGGGCAGGGATGGAGCGCGCCCACCGCGCCGGCGCCACGATGGAACAGGTGGTCACGTCCGTCCAGCAGGTGACGAACATCATGCAGGAAATCACGATCGCCTCGCGCGAGCAGAGCGCCGGTGTCGACCAGGTCAACAAGGCCATTGCCCACATGGACCAGGTGACGCAGCAGAACGCGGCGCTGGTCGAGGAAGCCGCCGCCGCGGCCGGCAGCCTGGCCGAGGAAGCGCACGGCCTGACGCAGGCGGTCAGCCTGTTCAATTTCGGTAAAACCCCACCGCGTGCCGCCGTGCCGGCGCGCCATCCTGCGGCCAGGGATGTCAAACGGCTGGCTGCCTGAACCCACAATACAGAAGGTTGATCATGAACGCCCCTGACCGCAGATTTTCCCCCGCCGCCGTGCAGTTCGACGCCAACGTCATCGCGAAGCTGAGCATGTCCGGCCCGCGCTACACGTCCTATCCCACCGCCGACCGCTTCACGCCGGGCTTCGGCTACGGCAGCTTCCTGGAAGCGCAGGCGGGGCTGAAAATGCGCGGCGGGCGGCGCCCCCTGTCGGTCTACGTGCACGTCCCGTTCTGCAACACCATCTGCTACTACTGCGCCTGCAACAAGGTCGTCACGAAGGATCGCAGCAAGGCCGTCACGTACCTGGCCTACCTGAAGCAGGAAATCGACATGCAGGGCAAGCTGTTCGCCGGTATCAACCGCGTGGAACAGCTGCACTTCGGCGGGGGTACGCCGACGTATCTGTCCGACCTCCAGATGGAGGAACTGATGGCGCACCTGCGCCGCAACTTCGTGTTCGCGCCCGATTCGGAAGGCGAGTATTCCATTGAGATCGACCCACGCACGGTGGATGCGGCGCGCGTGCAGTCGCTGCGCAGGCAGGGCTTCAACCGCCTCAGTCTGGGTGTGCAGGATTTCGATCCGGATGTGCAGAAGGCCGTCAACCGCATCCAGCCGGCCGAGGACACGATCGCCATCATGAACGCGGCGCGTGACGCGGGCTTCCGCTCCATCAGCATCGACCTGATTTACGGCCTGCCGATGCAGACGATGGCAACGATGGAGCAGACGCTGTCCAAGGTCATCGTCGCCAATCCCGACCGCATCGCGCTGTACAACTACGCGCACATGCCGCACCTGTTCAAGCCGCAGCGCCGTATTGCGGAGTCGGACCTGCCAACGCCGGACGTCAAGCTGGAGATGCTGGCACTGTGCATCAGCCGCCTGACCGCCGCCGGCTACATCTACATCGGCATGGACCATTTCGCCAAGCCGGAAGACGATCTCGCCGTGGCGCAGCGCCAGGGGCGCCTGCACCGCAACTTCCAGGGCTACTCGACGCATGCGGAGATGGATCTGGTTGCGGTGGGTGTCTCGGCCATCAGCGCCGTTAACGCCACCTACAGCCAGAACGAAAAGACGCTGGACGACTACTATGCCCGCCTGGACGAGGGCAAGCTGCCCATCGCGCGCGGCTACAAGCTCGATAACGACGACCTGCTGCGCCGCCTCATCATCGGCCGCCTGATGTGCAACTTCGAGCTGTCGATCAGCTCCATCGAGCAGGGCTGGCCCGTGCGCTTCCGCGATTACTTCCGCCAGGAGCTGGAACAGCTGGCCGAATTCATCGACGACGACCTGCTGACGATGGAAGACGACTGGATCACCGTCACGCCGAAAGGGCGCCTGACGATCCGCAACATCTGCATGGTGTTCGACCGCCACCTGCGCGAGTCGCGCCTGCAGGCGGCAAATCTGGCGCAACCGCAGCCGCTGCGCTATTCGAAAACGATTTGAGAACCTCCATGTCCCTCAACCTGCTTCCCGTGTTCGCCGTCGGCCTGGCCGGCAGCGTGCATTGCGTCGGCATGTGCGGCGGCATCGTGGGCGCGTTGAGCGGCACGGCGCCGCGCCGCGTCATTCCGATTGCCGTCGCCATGCCATTGCCGCAGGTGAGCGAGGGGGCGCTGCGCGTGCTGGCCTATAACGTTGGCCGCATCGGCAGCTACATGGTTGCCGGGGCACTGGCGGCCGGGTTGGTCAACGGTGCGGCCAGCCTGGCACGCATCGCCCAGTGGCAGGGGTTCGCCTACCTGCTGGCGAACGTCATGCTGGTGGCGCTGGGACTGTATCTGATGGACCTGTGGCGCGGGCTGGCGCAGGTCGAGGCGGCCGGAAACGTCATCTGGCGCCGCGTGCTGCCGCTGCTGAAATACCTGCTGCCGATGGACACGCTGCCGAAGGCATTTGCCCTGGGCGGCCTGTGGGGCTGGGTGCCGTGCGGGATGGTCTACAGCGTGCTGCTGACGGCAATGCTGTCCGGCTCGGCCGCCGGGGGCGCGGCCGTCATGCTGGCGTTTGGCGCGGGTACGCTACCCATGCTGCTGGCGCTGGGCCTGGCCGGCGCGCGCCTGCGCGCCGCGCTGCAGCGGCGCCACGTGCGTATGGCCTGCGGCTTGCTGGTGCTGGCGTTCGGCGTGCTGGGCGTGGTCCGCTATGCCACCGGCCTGCAGCACGGCTGGCTCGACGCACTGTGCGTGGGCATGTCATGAACGCCGTCCTGCAACCGCTGGCGTGCTACCACTGCGGCCTGCCCGTGCCCGCGGAGGCGTCGTGGCACGTGGCGATCGACGACATCGACCGCGCCATGTGCTGCCCCGGCTGCGAAGCGGTGGCGCGCACCATCGTCGATATCGGCCAGACCAGCTACTACCGCGAACGCACGGGCTTTGCCGCCACCGCCGACGCCGCCGACCTGGTGCCGCCGGAACTGCGCCTGTACGACAGCGATCCCCGCTTCGCCTTCGATGAGCGCGACCAGGTCGAAGCCGTGCTGCTGGTGGAAGGCATCCGCTGCGCCGCGTGCGTATGGCTGATCGAACACCGGCTCCTTGGCATCGAAGGTGTCACGGCCGCCAGCATGAATGTCGCCACCGAGCGGCTGACGGTGCGCTGGACGAGCGCCGTCAAACTGTCGGACCTGTTGCAGGCGCTGCGCTCCATCGGCTACACGGCCTTCCCGTATGACGCCGCGCGCCACACCGAGCAGCTGCGCAAGACCAGCCGCACCCTGGGCCGCCAGCTGTTCGTGGCCGGCCTGTCGATGATGCAGGTGATGATGTACGTGGCGCCCGCCTACATGGCCGACGACGGCACGCTGGACGCGGACATGGCGGCGCTGATGCGCTGGGCCAGCCTGCCGCTGACGTTACCGGCCGTCGTCTATTCGGCGCAGCCGTTCTTTGCCGGCGCGCTGGCCAGCCTGCGCGTCCGCGTGCTGGGCATGGACGTGCCGGTCGCGCTGGGCATCGCGGCCGCCTTCCTCGGCAGCGTCGTGGCCACGTGGCGCGGCAGCGGCGACGTGTATTTCGATTCCGTCACGATGTTCATCTTCCTGCTGCTGGCCAGCCGCTATCTGGAATTGCTGGCGCGGCGCAAGGCGGCAGGTGCGCTGGCGCGCATGCAGCACGCGCTGCCGGCATCGGCGACACAACTGCACGCCTGGCCCGCGCGCGAGACGGTTGTCGTGCCGGCTGCCGCGCTGGTGGCGGGCGAACATATCGCCGTGCGGCCCGGCGAAGCGTTTGCCGCGGACGGTGTCATCGCGGAAGGGCGCACGTCGGTCGACCTGGCGCTGCTGACGGGAGAGAGCGCGCCGCAGCCGAAGGGACCGGGCGACAGCGTGCCCGGAGGTGCCGTCAACACCAGCGCCGCCGTCGTGCTGCGCGTAACGAAACCCGTGGCGGACAGCACGCTGTCCGGACTACTCAAACTGGTGGAGCGTGCGGGGGCGGCCAAGCCGCGCATCGCGCAGTGGGCCGACCGCGCCGCGTCGCGCTTCGTGCTGGCGCTGCTGCTGTTTGCCGTCATCACCTTTGCGGCCTGGTGCTGGATCGAGCCGGCGCGTGCCTGGCCCGTGGCCATCGCGGTGCTGGTCGTATCGTGCCCGTGCGCGCTGTCGCTGGCGACGCCGTCCGCGCTGGCCGCCGCTACCGACAGCCTGCTGGCCAAAGGTATTCTCGTGGTGCAGCCGCACGTGCTGGAAACGCTGCATCGCGCCACGCATGTCGTTTTCGACAAGACGGGCACGCTCACCGCCGGCAAGCCCGCCGTGCAATCGGTGGCGACAGTGAATGGCATGGATGCCAACACGGCGGCGCAGATTGCCGCCGCACTGGAAGCCGGCAGCCTGCATCCGCTGGGCCAGGCCATCGTCGCCCATGCCGAACAGCTGCCGCGCCTCGTGTCGTGGCATGCGGACGATTTACGCGAGCTGCCGGGGCAGGGGCTGGAAGGCAGCGTCGCCGGCCAGCGCTACCGGCTTGGCAACGCAGCCTTCGCGGCAGCGCTGGCGGGTGGCGCACCGCCGGAGAATGACGCAACCGACAACGCCACCCCCGTGTGGCTGGCCACGCACGGCCGCTGGCTCGCCTGCTTCGCCATCAGCGACAGCTTGCGCCCGGACGCCCGCCAGACGGTCGAGCACTTCAAGGCGCAGGGCAAGCAGGTGGTGCTGCTCAGTGGCGACCGCCAGGCACTGGCCGACGACGTGGCGCGCCAGCTGGGCATCGACAGCGCGCTGGGCGACTGCCTGCCCGAGCACAAGCTGGCGTACGTGCAGCGCTTGCAGGCGGCCGGCGCGGTCGTGGCGATGGTCGGCGACGGCATCAACGACGCGGCGGTACTGAGCGCGGCCGACGTGTCGTTCGCGATGGGCTCCGGTGCCGCGCTGGCGCAAGTGCATGCGGACACGGTGCTGCTGCATGGTCAATTGAGCATGGTTGCGACAACGGCCACCACGGCCCGCGCGACGATGCGGGTGATCCGGCAGAACCTGGCGTGGGCCACGCTCTACAACGTCATCGCCATTCCCGCCGCGGCCTTCGGGCTGCTGGGGCCCTGGCTGTCCGGCGTCGGCATGGCCGTCAGTTCCGCCGTCGTCGTCATCAACGCACTGCGCCTGCGCGCGAGGTAAGTCATGGAATCGCTGTATCTGCTGGTCCCCCTGAGCATCGCCCTGGTCTTCGGCGCGCTGTGGGTCTTCTTCAAAGCCTCCGACGACGGCCAGTTCGAAGACCTCGAAGGCCCCGCGCTGCGCATCCTGCACGACGACGACTGACGTTTCAACTTCGGGGTCAGGTCCGACATTCGGACATTGTCCGAATGTCGGACCTGACTCCGGGAACTCTATAGGCATAAAGAACTAGGCCTTATGCCATAAGGCTTTCTGCGGCGCCGGCACCACATACCACAAACGATTTTTGACCGCATTAGTTCGTCCCGGCAATTTTTGATCCACATCAA
>Ga0265797_10002741_pt1 | contig 29144 bp, 21 predicted proteins | sample P2T30metagenome_FD_192433 | JGI IMG/M metagenome (GOLD analysis project Ga0265797, IMG submission 192433) | Plant litter microbial communities from East Loma Ridge, Irvine, California - P2 T30 | ecosystem: Environmental > Terrestrial > Plant litter > Unclassified | place: USA: California...
GTTCTTGGTGTCAATGTCACCGTGCTTGGGCTGGTTGAAGTCCTTCTTGGCGACGAGCACACCCTCGCGGAAGAGGTACTCGTGGATCGCCTTGCGGTCGGCCTTGGGAATCAGCCTGGCGCATTGTTAGTGATGGCTCGATTTTGGCGGTATTTTGCGGGCGTTGCTCACATTTTGGCAGCGTTGACTGTTGGTTAGTTTGGCTGGTTGGAGGGCTTGACAAGGTCGTGGTCGTTCAATCGTCGCCAGCGCAAGTATAACTTTCAAGTGCGGCGGCCGTCGGTGCTCGGAAAATCGTTGTGCGCCGATGTGCGGGCCAGCCCACTAGCGCGGGACATGTCCTCAAGGGTTAGGGTGCATGAGTGAGCCGAGCGCTTGAGGTCAGAGGTCAGAGGACAGTAGTGGCTGTTGCTTTGAGCGCATCTCTCTTATATTGCGCCACTCCTCCTCCTTGAACAAGCACATCACCACGACACAGACACGACCACACCTCCATTGCACCAGACAAACCAGACTATAGTCTCCGACCACACCATGGCTGTGATCGCCACAACACCTGTCGCGCCCGTCGCTTCGGCGCCTTTGGACGACCACGTGCAAGGCGTCAATCTGCTCATCACATCCTTCCCAGGCTTGGGACTTCCTCGAACACTCAACATCCCGGTAGTCTCCAATACGCACATATGCGACGTCTTACGCGCCATCTATGCGCGCCTCCCTCAGAATGTCGATTCCAACTTGGTCATCTCCACCACTTCCAACAAACTATTACGCGCATCCGATGAGGCTTCTATCAGCACTCTTCTTCCCGACAACACCGCGACATTCTTACCGCTCCGCATCAGTGCACGACTATGCGGTGGCAAGGGTGGTTTCGGCTCCCAACTGCGTGCTGCTGGTGGCCGCATGAGCAGCAAGAAGAACCGCGACAGACAGGACCAGAATGGCAGCAACAGAAACCTGGACGGCCGAAGATTGCGTACTGTGGACGAAGCGAAACGGCTTGCGGAGTATCTGGCCACCAAACCGGAAATGGAGAAGAAGGAGAAAGAAGAGCGCCGAAAGCGCTGGGAGGCCGTGATCGATGCTGCCGAAGCTACAGAAGCAAAGATCAAGGCTGGAAAGATGGGCAGCAACCAAGGAAGACTGGATGCTGAGTATGTAGAGAGCAAAGAGGCTGCAGAGGAGAAGGTCCGCGAGGCTGTACAAAGAGCTATGCGTGATCAGATGCTTATGGACGAGAGGACTGGCAGTGAGAGTTCTGCTGAAGATCATGATGAGGGCAGTGACAGCGATGAGCAAGACAATTCGAGCTCAGGGCAAGAACAAGCTGGCCCCAGCAAACCCGCTGAGAGTCGAACCTTCTTTGGCTGGGATGAGGATGATGATGACATGTCAGAAGACGAGGAAGAAGATGTGCAGCAGGTTGACAATCATGCATCAATCACGGAGGTCCCTGCCGAGCCATCACCACAAGATAAGGGTAAAGGCAAGGCTGTTGAGCTCTGATAGAATGCGGCCAAAGACACAACGCATTGCCAGGTGAAGCACTGAATACAGCTAAGTTGACGAACTAAGTGCGTTACCTCGAACTAAGTGCCATCTTACTTGTGACGGCTTCTGCCAGTAAATACGATGTGGTGAGGAAGGCGCAACACGCATGACTTCTGCTTCCCGCCTCGATTTGCATGACTCTTGACTCCCTCGCATTTCTCTCTTGCTAGCAGAACACCTCGCGCCTCTCTGTCGTCTTGTTGGTTCCAGTGGTCGAACAATTTCTGAAAGAAACATCCTTACCATGCTTCTGGATGGGCGCTCACATGTTTCCACTGCCTTCACGGCAGACGCTCACCGGCGTGACAGGGGACAATCTCAGATCGACCAACACTCACTGCCTGCTGATGAGCGCTCTCTCATCCCTTCGACAAAGGAGGCTCGCCACGAGCGATCCATTTACTGTTATCGACGATGATAGAGAGCTGTAGCTACTGATATCAAGAGAGATCTGGGACATTATGTCAATGATCGAAGTGTTTGTTGATGCTCACGAAGCCAACAACAGGGATGATTGAACTGTAGCTAGTGCTTGACATGTCTACAGACTTATGCGTGCATTGTACTTCAAACCACAATAACAGAACCGAAAGATACCAAGAGTGACGATACCTCAGGCAGCAAATACTTGCCTCAGGCCAGAAGGGAGACTTCACTTCACTTGTCTCAATGGAAATGCGTGCCATATCGATTGAGTCATGAGAAAAACAAACTTGGTAGCAAAAAAGATGAATACATGCCGCCAATCCCTCTATTCGACAGATAATGAAGTTGGGTATTCGAAACAGCGAAAACGCCTGTCCGCACTTCGCAATGAAGCAGCCAGCAATAGCCACCAAAACATCAAACGTATGTCCATGATGAAGACACACTGAACGCCAGATCCCGTTGCCCACAACCGTCCCGACATCGCACATACACCACCTACGGTCCTGGTCCGTGAACTTGCTGCATCACCACCTCTGCAGCACTCCCGTTGAAGTCGGGATATGTGCCCATGTTCGCCTGCTCAGGAATTCTTTGCTGCAGTGTCTGGGGATTTAATGACGCGAGCTTGTCTTCCAAGGACTTCATGCGCGCCTCCCTCGCTGCATCATTCTCTTCCATCCGGCGAATCCGCTCGTCCTTCTCCAAATTGTCTGCTTTCAGTCTTTGGACTTCGAGTTCGAGGTCGTCGGTACTGCTGCGTGGGCTAGCGCCCATGTCTAGCCTTCTTCTCTTAGTGTTTGCCAGATCCGGATAAGCAGTAGTCGCCGTAGTAAAGTCGTCAACATCAGCTGTATCGGAGAAGCGCGATGCTGGAGTTTCCATCAAATCAGCACCAGGAGCGGCATCAACGGCGATTTGTCGAAGCTGCGACGCATCGCTTGTGGTAGTGATGCCGTGCACGCGACGAAGATGCTCGTTGAGGTTCTCCTTGCGGGTGAATCCTTTGCCAGCGTGCCTCTTGCAATCAGGCACTGTGCATCGCAGCTGCTCCTTTGGGCCACCATGCTTGCCGTGAACTTCTCGCTCGTGTCGCAACAAACCACCGGAATAGGTGAAGCCTTGAAGTTTTGCGCACTGAGGTTGTGGGCAACGGTATGGTCGATCGTGTTTGTCCATGTGTTTGCTACAAAACAGTCAGTATGCGTCGTTCGATCATGCGGGATTAATGTTTGGCTTCGACTTACCTCCACTCGCATTTGCGGTCGAAATACTGGTCAGCGCACTCGGTAGAAAAGTTGCAATAGTATTTGCCATCGTGGGCTTGAGGCGGATCACCTCGCTTGATCATGCGTTGCACCTTGTGCCCTGTTTCTTCCATACCGCCAGGAGAGGTCTCGTATGCTGATGCCTGCGGACTCTGGTGGTCTGTGGGCATCATGTGCATTTGAGGTGGAGGAGGCGGAGGTTGCTGCTGCGACATCTCAGAGAAAGAGCGCTTTCTGACATTCGGGTCCATCTGCACGTTAGAGGGAGACATAGGTCTGCTCAGAGCTGGATTGTCGCTGATGGGCGAAGCGATGCCACCTTGAGGTGCTATTTGACCGACTTGGCCAACTTGAGGCGGCGGCCCTTGAATTTGAACCTCCGTCGACATGGTGCCGAAACTCGCGTCAGGGTAGAATGAGGTGTTGTGATCAATATACGGAGCGCTGGCGTAGGTATAGGGCGCGTGCAGAGATGTCGCTGAAGTATGATGAGAGTCCTGAGGCTGCGCTTGGGATTCTGGCGTATATGGCCGCTCAGTCGTGACTCTGATCGTAGGCGTCAGGGCCTGACTTGACGACCGCGGCCGAGGTGGCAAACTCTGCGTCTGGACTGCCAGATTGACGTTGCCACGAGTATGCGCTGGCTGCTGCGGGTACTGACGCGACGTGTGATTCTGTCCTTGCCACCGCCAGGTGTCTTGCTGTTCGAGGTACGGCGAGAGGTGAAAATTCGCGTCCTGAGGCAGCCAAGAGGCTTCAGCCACGGGGCCGGCGTGCGCGGCGGCAGCAGGCGGAGCAGGGTACGCTGTATTTGAGCCGGTCTGCTGTGCTAGGCCGGGGTAAGCAGATGCTGGCGCCTGATCTTGCCCAACTGCCTCGGTGTTAGCCTTACGATCCGACAGGCAGAAAGGAGCGCGCCATGACTCACCGAATGCGTGCGGTCTACGCGAAGAGGACTGGGACCGGCGTGGTTGGGTCACTTGGGTGTCGAGAGGCCTGCGCGTTTGTGGCTGAGTGAGGTGCATCGTCGCGTACGCCGGCAGCGGGATCGGCGGATAAGCGGGAGCGCTAAGGTGTGCTGGCGGATAGGCAGCAGAATGGCGATATAGCACGCTGCCTGCGCTCGACATTTGGTCTGGAGTATTGTTGTTTGTGTTGGCCACGCTGTGCTGTGGGAGACACTGTTGCGAAACGCTGTTGTTCATGGAAGCCTGGTCTGACAGCCGCCAGTGTTCAAGCTCGCGGCGCGAGACTTGGATGTTGCCTTGCAAGTTGAGCAGGTTACCTTCGTTGTCCCAAAAGAATGGCCAATAGAACATCCAACAGACACCCCAAAGAACGGCAAGTGAAGGCTTAATAGCCCAGGGCCATGTCGTGGAGAGTGGAGGACACCCGTCGGGGAATTCGAAGAACCACTCCTCGCGCCAGCGTTTGCGAAGCTTCTGGCACTCGGCGATATGGTCGCGGACGAGCTCGATGCAGATATGAATGAGCTGACAGAGCAGTTGCGACAGCAGGCACAAGAGGAGATGATGGAGGTTGGCGATGTGGTTGAGGTCAAGAAGCTGCTTGCCTGCGTATGTGAATGGGTGGGTGCACGCGCTGGAGTCAAGCTTTAAGGTGGAGATGTCAAGAAGATCTTTCACATCAACAATGAGCTGCTGAAGCTCTTTGATGTTCAGTCGCTTCACAGAGAAGTCGGCCTTGCGCAAGAGGAAGTGCTTGTTGTTGGTGGCGAGGGTTATCAGCGTTCGGGCCTTTAGACCGGCCGCGCGCTCAATGTTCTTCAGTGACCTATTGTCATGTCAGCCATTGTTGATACTGTGCACCTCAATTGACTTTCAAGACAGCAGTTCACATACCTACTAGCGATGGGTCTTTCACGTGAAGAAGCCCTATCAATCCTAGCCACGCCTTCTTGCACAGCAACTACTTTTTTCACTCCTTCCCTAACCTTCCCAGCGTTGTTGTGCCTGGACTTCCGACCAAGGTAACGATCGATCTCGAGGTATGCTTCGCGCTCAATGTCTCGGCAGAATGATGCGTCGTCAGCCCTTCTGCGTGTAGTTTGCGAGCGTCGGTCCACTCGCTTTCGCAACGCGTTCACAAGAGACCTGATCCTGACGGCCAAGTATAACGATGACTTCGGCGACCGCGACGACGACGACAGTGGTTGGAGAACGGATGATTTGAGTTCCGGCGGACCAAACGAAAACAAATTGTCGGACACTGGCATAAGTCGGGGTGGAGTGGTGGGTTCTAAAGATACATGGAGTATGGTTTGCGCACTGGGCTGCGCCATGGTGACGGGGAGCGAGCACGCGAACTATGATAGAATTTACGAAGAACGAACAAAACACCAGCAGTAGTGCTCGGTCTTGAAGGCTGTGCATCCATATTGCTTTGCTCCCATCATCGTGCCTCGCGCCGGTGAGCAGTCCTAAGGCGCATCCCCACCGGTGAAGCAGGCGGGCTGAGCTGCCTTTCTGCCTGGCGATGTCGCGCTAAATATCAAGAGAGAGTGCTTGAACGGGAGCTGAGGCATGCGATACCTGCCTTGTGTGGCGAAGAGGTGGCGCTTCCAATGCAATATCGAGTGCTGCGGCCGATAATGCTGCATCACATGGTCTACTCTGCCGTCGCACAAGGCGTTGGTGAGGGGCGAAGTGCGTTGTTGTGCATGTGGCTTGCTGCTGCGGCTGAGCAGCAATCGGGGCTGTACAATTCAGCCCATTTTCGCATCTCGCCGTTGCATTTGTTCGAGCATTGGTGATGTATGCTTTCAAATGCGAAATCGATAGATATGTACAAGCATCTGGGGCGAAGCATCGTGCGCTTTTGTACATGGACCAGTACAAGCCAGCGAAAGTTTGTGGCGCAACACAGGTGCACGGTAAAGGTCATTACACATTATAATCATATCTAAGCACCAATCTCGCGGTTCATGTCCTTCTCGCCACCATAGCCCTCAGCCGTCCTGCTTTGCACAGCATCGGCAGTGTCAGACGCCTTGTCCTGCTGTCTGCCATAGCCTTCCTGAGCCGCGCCTCCGGAGCTGGTCGTCGTGAAACCACCCACGCCTGTCTCGGAAATGCTCTGGCCGTATCGGATGTTCTCTGCGGTCTTTTCGCCCCTCTGCGCCTTCTCTTTTGCTGCGGCTTCGGGCTGGACATCGACTGCGGTTTCGGGCTGGCCCAGCTGGCCACCGGACTTCTTCTGGGGGATCACGTCGTTGTGCTCGCTCTCATACCTACAGAGCGCACCAAGTTAGAGGTGCAGCTGTTTGGAGAATCGCAATCGCGCTTACTGGGTCTGCTCGCCGCCCTTCTCGGTCTCCATCAAGCCTGAAGACATGGTCGTTGTGTTATTTGTTTGTGGTCGGTATTGTGAGGTGATGCTCGTGATGCTTGTGATTTGCGAGCCCTGGAAATTGGTTTGGTGTGTGAAGATTGAGAGCAGTCAGGATGATTCAATTGAGTGTTTAGCAGATCTGAAGAGATCAAACAACCTATGTTTGCAGTTCACTTCATCTCAGAAGCTCCATCGATCATCAAGCACCAACAACGGGCGATGATGTAATGATTGTGGAAAGCTCCAGTTGATCGGCAAGGACGTCAGACTTTCAACGGTTTCGCCGCTTCTGCAGACAAGCACTGTTCAACCGTGCGATACCCTTGCACGAAACGTTCTCAACTACAGCTCGCTACCATCACATGTAGTCGTATGTGCCCTTGACATGCTGATACCCAATCGGACACTGGTTGAGATGCGTCCTTCCGAGCATTGATTCAATGTCATTTATATTGTCTTCACACAGGACTCGCATATGGCGAAAATGCCATTTCATCACCCAACCTAACGCCTCGCTAATTATCACAGCTACAATGTTTCAGCGATTTTGACTGCACGAACATACTGCTCCAATTTTATCTAATCATCGAAGTCCAGATCCATTCCCATGAGGTTTCTGTACTTATGGTTAGTCATGATCATAGAAAAAGATAGGATGGTCTGCTTACCCTTCGTAGAGCCTCATGAATTTTGCAACAAAGGCCTCAAGATGGAAGATGACTTTCTGCACGCGGATTAGTATCATCCCAAGCTTGTAGGAAAGGAATCGCCACTTACACTTCCATTCCTGATCCTGTGCTCGTAGAAAGCGCTCCATTTGACCACGTCTGCTTTGAGGACATCATCAATCTTCGGCATGAGCTTGAAAGTGAGAGTCTGAATGAACAAGTCAGCGAATTGTTTGTTCGGTCGATATGTTAAAATCCACATACCTTCAGGATTGTTGTAGCAGGAATGCAGTGCGTGAGTAGGTCGTAGAGCTTCGCCCTGACTTGCAGAATTCTCGCAGGAGAGCGCTCCTCAATCATTTCTTTCGCAATGACCTCAATCAAGGCTTCCCAGTCTGGCGGCGGTATTGGTGTCTTCTCTGTGATTTGGTCGCTGTGAAATGCCCAGTCAGCTTCAGGTTTCTTCTTTGGCCTCTTCCTCTCAGGTGTCATTACTTTTGCGCGTGCACCGCCTCGTACATCAAGAGTGCTCGTCTCAGGTTCCTTCCACACTCTTTGGCTACTCTCTGTTCCAATCCAGCATCAGCCTTCAGGCCCTCTTTTTCTCCAACACCCTTCAGTACGGTCTCAATCTCTTGTACGCTCGGCGCCGCAACTCTGACCAGCAAACATCTACTCCTGATTGGCGCGATGATGTTACTTGTGCTGTTGGCAAGTAGGATCAGACGAAGGTTTGGGCTGTATTTTTCCATAGTGCGACGAAGAGCGGCTTGCGCATCGCGAGTAAGATGGTCGGCCTCATTGATGACAACGACCTTAAAGCGCTGTTTGGCTGCCAAATCGACCTGCTGTGTTTGCGCAACTTCTTTGAGGAGGTCTTGAATGACGACGCGGTCGTAGTTGCCCACGTCTGAGGGTGTGATTTCGAGGTGGTAGTTGGAGGAGACGAGGGTGAATTCCAGCTTGCGGTTGCTGCAAGGACAGATAGTCAGCGTCATGATTCTTTCTCTAATACGGCCCTGCTCATAAACCATCCTGCCGTCCCATATGTGCCGCCGATGGACGCACGTCGCAACTCACCTTGTCGTCTGGAACACTCTTGCATCAATCTTGATCTTCTCAACACCAGGTCCAAACAGCGCCTTCAGCGTCGCCGAGATTCTCGTCTTCTTGCCCGCACCGGAAGGTCCATAGATGAGTAGATGTGGGAAGTCTCCACTCGCCGCCTAATATCCAGAAATATTAGCATTGCAATTCTCAGGTCTCGATTTCAATGTTCGCTTCGGGTGATCTTACCAGCGCCTTTAGGCGGTCTGAAAGCTCAGGGTGGTATGAGAGGGCATCAAGAGAGCGCGGGCGGTGTTTGTCGACGAGCAAGGCCATTGTGGATGTGATTGTTGTATGTTGTATGTAGTTGCGTATCCGAGTGTTGGCTTGAACGATTGTTAAAGTGAGTGACGCGTTTCGCGCACGCGTTTAAAGTGCAGGCGAGCCTCGGCCGAAGCTAGGCCAGTCACCTCGAGCTCACACTGCCAACATACATGTGAAGCATTATCTTCAATGTACACGTATAATCAATCATCGAAACTATCGGCAATCATAACGCGGCCTTACATCTCTCTATTCTTTTCGACTAAGAACGACATGATGCAAGATGCCGGACTCACAAGCCAGTGCATATCTTCTTGACAGCTTCGTATATAAACCTAGACAACCCACGAATTTCGATTGATTGGTACAAGATACGACTGATAGAGGAAGAGACAATTATGTATTGACTGGCTCACAAGAGCTATGTGATCTTGTCGCTCCCCAGCTTCGTCGCCTGCACCGCACGAGAACCACGTACCAGTAAGAGCACCACCCGAAAAAGGTAACAGACATGATGTAAAGAACAGGACAGCAAAAAGGACAGGCAGAAAAGGGTATCTCCAACTCGACTTGCAAAAGATGATAATAGTCGCGTCGTGTCAAAACAATGTCTTATGCTCGCACGCATTAAAAAGGATCGAGGGGGTATATTGTGTATGCAAGACGAAAAGAATGAGCTAGCCATTGACTGAGCGAATTGTGAAGAGGATTGCCATAATACAGTGTGAGTTCTGGTATCCGATGGGCTTCGTGAGGTCTCAGCACCGGATGAATCGTGTGTGTCGTCTCATTTGTCGTGATTTCGTTGCTCGTCGCGATTATAACTTGTGTGTTGAGTGCTTCGTACGTCATTGCCGCTACTGCTGAGTCTTGCGTGTCGTGGCTACATGAGGCTGTGTAGCATTGCTATCCATAGGATACGGCCGGCGTGGCCTCTCGCCCGGTGGCAAATCGTGATGAGCTTCTTTGTGCGTGGACGCACTGCCATGAGGACTACCATTGCTGCGGCACTCCTAGTGCTGCATGCCGGCGTTCCCATAGCCTGGTTGAGTGGGATACATGCCTGAAGTTCCGTTGCCGCTTGCATACGAGCCCCAACCGTCGGAGCCACCAGAATCGCCGCCTGGGGTCATACTTGGAGGCGCGCCGTACATGCTTCGGCGATCGTAGTTGCGAGCGCGAGGGCCAGGGTATGATCCGGTACTTGCAGATCCGTATGGCGATTCGAAGTCATTTCCACCTCCTGGGTGTGGTACCTGCCCTCCCCAGTTCGGCGTCGATCTAGCTTTCTCATCCTCAAAGCCACTGTTCGGAGGATTCGAGCCATGCCGGTAAGAATGATACCCCGAAGCTTCCTGGTCTCGATCAAAATGTCCCGGTCTAGGAGCGTGCATATTTGAGGCGTATTGCGACGGTGGGATGTCGCCAATGCTGACGGGATCACTTCTAACATAAGACCCTGTGGGTGGCGGTGATCTTCTTCCTTTGGGATAGCCAGTGTTGGGTGCTTGGCCAGTCGGAGGCATACCGGGCCCGACGGAGCTGCGATGTTTCCTGGGTGGAGGTGCAGCTCGAGGATCAGGTGGACCGCCATTTGCGAAGTTGTAGTCATATCGTGCTGGCCTTGATGGACGCGAGTTTGCAGGATCGTTAGGGCGAGGGTAGTTCGCGCTGGCTGATTCATCGCGTGTACCTTCAGGCGCGAAGATTTTTCCAGTGCCTTCTTTGGCAGAGTAAGGCTTGCGCTCGCGCTCAATTGTCACTGAGGGCACGAAATCATCTGCGTAATCATCGTTTGTTTCAGTCGAAAAGGTCGACTGCGAGTATGGTTTCCTCTCACGCTCTGGGAAGGCTGATTGTTGCGGCGGAGCGGATGATGGTGGTGGCGGCATCGCATTGCTGTTTCTGAGTTGAAGGAGATTGGCTTCGTGGGCCATGCTCGCAACAATGCACTGTTCCGCGATCGGGTTAGGCTGAGCAGGAAGTAGACGCCTGGACAATTCCTTTGGAAAGCGCTCGGTCTTGTAATCTGCGTTTGAGATTGGCATATTCCTGACAGCGTGAGATAGCCTCTCGAACTCAAGATCAGGGTGTGCTTGAATCAGGCAAGCCAAGAAAGTCTCAAATCCTGTTGGAGTCAGGGCCGGTACGTTTGGGACTTCGTGCAGCTGCGTCTGAACGAGGTGGTGCTCGCACTTCAACCGACGAAACATCACGCTGATTGATGCGCTGACCATTCCGCCGCCAAAGATGAGATGCCACGGATATAGCTCGTCATCGATCCTTGTCTGCTCGAAGAATCGTAGCATCTTGGGCGGTGTGATGATCAAGCTACCTTTCGGTTCGTAGTCTTCAATAATGTGGAGTGCGATACCTCTCAGGAATTGACTCAGACGGACGGTAGGGACGCCATTATCGAATAGAGGCTGCCAGATCCTTTCCAAGGTCGTGACTTCAGCAAGTGGACTTGGTATCCGTGGTGGATGTGCACGAGTTTTGCTTGCATCGGGTATAGAGCCAACAGAATCGCGACTGCTACGTCTGTTTGGTGTTGCATCAGAAGCCCGACCCTCTTCTACTCGGGAAAGTTCTTCCGGGTTGCCGAACACAGGCTTTGGCGTATCGTCGTCTCGATCATATGATCTGCCATCGCCCTTGCTAGCAGCCTTGTCAAGGCCAGAGAAGACCGGGACAGGCGAAGTAGAAGTACGACTTTTGGACTCCGGACAGTCATTTCCACGTTGTGGCGAGGGTGAAGCGGCACGGGGAGGTAGCGAAGCAGTACTCGAGAGCAGCGGTGATTGTGGCACCGAATGGACAGAGGGCGGTGGGGGATACTGCGCCGTCTGCGGAGCGGCAGGAGTACGTTGGCCCAAGTTTGCGCTTTGAAGGTTCTTCACGACCGCTTCAGTTACTTGAGCAATAAATGCCGGGTCAAGCGTCTTTGGTGGGTGTGATTGATCGAACGCTCTGTCAACAGCATCGCGAATAGGCTGAGGCTGCGGTTGGTGCAGGACGGGTTTGTTGATCGAGCCAGCACGGGACCGTGATGTCGTCGCACGTCGTGGCTCAGACTGCTGTGGTGTTTGCAGCGGCGACGATTGTGCGACGAAGGGTTCCTGGAATGGCTGGAGCTTTGGTTGCGATTGCGACGCTTCCGCAAGGTCGCGATCAGGCGCGAGCGGTGGCAAATGCGAACTCGAGTCTTCCATTGCGCATCTGGTCAGATTCTGAAAGCAAGGATGCGCGGACAGATTACTGTCAGACCAAGTGTAGTCGAGGTGAATTGCGTATGGCAGACGTCGACAGGCCAGCGAGTCAGAGCAGCGGTATGCCTGCTGTCAATCTTTAGCGGTAAATGATTCGATGTCTCAGACCCGCGTCAGTGCTAATGCAGTGCAGACGTCGAGTGAAGTCGCGCTGCAGCAGATCGGTGATGGTCGTGCGCGAGTGAGCGTGAAGATGGGGGGTTGGCAGGCCGCCGCACGGTACTGTCTGCGGTACTTATATGAGTTGGGAAGCTATATGGCGCCGGTCAAGGTCCAGCAGTCGGGAGGTGGTGCAACAGAGGCTGCAGGCTTTGGGTAGTGGTTGCAGTCACACGGTGAGATTATTGTCCAGCACGAGGCAGGGACGGGGCGTAGCAATACCATGACAGAACAAACTATTGGGACCAAGAAGGTGACCGAGTTTGCGCTACGTCATCTGCGACCAGGATCATCCATCGCCTTGAAATACCACCCTTGCGCCCGCGCCAACACGGTTTTGACGCCCCCAATCATCGCTTGCTTCGCTTCCGAAGCCACGACTGCCGACATTAGAAGATGCAAGACTAGATGGAGTGGACTTGAATTTCGACTGCTTGCCAAACTCTCCGACTGCTATTCCTCACGTGAAAGGATGTAACAAGCGTGCGTCCAGTGTTCGCAACAACATGAAGGTGGTAAAGCAAGGCTGAGAATGTCTCCGCACTATCAGAGATAGGCATCGGCTGATAACCTCGCCTACATACGATTCAAGCCGTGTTGGCACATGTCGAGAGACATGGGAAGCTTTACAAAGTTGCATCTTTGACCGGTCGGTCGCTTGCGCTGCCTGGCTAATCTTACTCGCTCATATGTCTGGGCACTTTCAGATGTATACATAGCGATGGACCGGTCAACAGTCATTCGCATGCCAGACAACCTCAAAGAAAAATACAAGTCTGCTAGCTATTGCTCAAAGTGGCCGGCTGTCGGCTTGCCAACAGTACCGCATGCGAGGTTCTCTCAGTATCTCACAGGAGCTACATACGAGTCAAGATTGCGATGGGCACACTCGCCAGGGATATGCTGTGAGATGCACTGGCTATCTCGATCCGTCTTTCCCACACCATGCTTGCTTCTACACGTGGTTCTATGGTTTGCGCCAGAGACTTTGCGTAAGCACTGCCACATGCTGCCAATGCCAATTTGACTCGCGCCAGACATGATGGAATTGTGACATTGGCATGGATAGGAATGGACTTCAATGTTACCTGTGCGATTCATGGACACTGCGTTCAAGACCCCCGTCCGTATATAGCTGCTTACTAGGATTGTCTGCGATGGATTGTCATCTCCATGGACAGCATTCGTGTACGATATTCCCAGCGCGGACGAACCAAGCACGCTCGCGTCGGCAGAGCCTCATCACCTTCCAGCGACGATCAAGGTTGAAGGCACTTTACGGTCTTTGCAGGCGAGATTGAAAATCTCCATGTCTGAAACTACGGCACAGAACTGGCAATCATGTCGTAGCCATCTCATGTGTCTGTAGCGATGTATCATGTCTTCAATCCCAGTCACTTGTGGGCAAGAGGCGTCATCCGCCAGTCAGTGCGCCCCATCTCGATGTTGCAACTCATCAAATACCCCGGTCTTCGTATCTCTATTTCTAGATGCGGGTTTGACACGCACAAATGATATGTGCGTTGCTCTAGCTCAGCATCAGTCCGAGACATATCCATACTTGATCGGTCGGACTGAGGATGATCTATTGCGTCAAATTGCCGATCTGAGGTGAAGATTAGCTTGGAAATCATGATTCAGAACGAGCGACTTGTTCAGGAAGACTCGCTTCGTCTGCCGCTCAATGTCTTTGTCGCGCGGTGCTAAGCAGCCCTAGGAAGTAGAAATGCAGATGACACAGCTCTGATTGGCAGCAGAGGCTGGCAGAGGCGGCAGGTTCCACTTCGTAGTTCAGGGCTCTCTCGCATGCTCGAGGCTAAAGAGTGGAACGCAGCAGCACCTGAAACGTCTACCCGGTGCCGGTGCAGATCATTCTACTGGCCGCCGAGTTGCTTTGGCGCCAACGTGAAGTGAAAAGATGGATGGATATAGATCACGGGACGTGCGACGAGGGCGAGGACGAAGAGGACGAGTGGTCGGCGGTGTTTGGATGGGTATTTCCCGTAAACAATAAACAGTCTACAACACCAAACTCTTCTGCCAGCTCTCTCAGCTCACCGCTATCGCACCAGCGGAGCCCATCCCTCCTCACTACATCCTCCTAGCGCTGTGCCTCCTAGCACGGCCCTCGCAAAGCGTGTTTCGAGTTCAGTGTCTGTGTGTGTCTCCGCCGTCAGACCTTCGACTCCAGCGGACGTCGACGCCACGCCGTGTGCGCGCCGCCCATCCTTCGGCTTGTCTCGTCTCGCTGTCTCTCACACACTCTCTCTGCCTCCAGCATCGCCCCTGCTGCTCTGCTCGACTCAGCGTGGCACCGTCTGCTGCTGCACCGTGAGTGAGCCTGGTGCTGCTGTCGTTGTTGTCATCCTGCCCTCGACTCGCACCACACTCACACCTACACATACGCATACAGAACACACACCACGAGGGGTAGCTACCGCACACAGCAAGCAAGCACCCAGCACATCGACACATACACGACTCCACTTGCAGACTAGAAGAAGTACTGCAATGCGCTTCTGATCCAGGCTTGTCTCGCACAACGGCCCACGTTCTTTGTCCAAGCGGTTCGACATATCCCGCGTCCTGCTGGCTGGCTCGGCAGACTAAGAAAGAACGATACACCCGCCCGCACACGACCTATTGAGTAGCGGCGCTCGCCACTCGCACTCCTATCTCCACGCCCAACGACACTTGCCATGACTTCGCTCGCTTCACGACAGCCATATCCAGCCGCGCTGGGCTCTGCAGGCATGGCGCCCTCCGCCACACATTATCGCATGCCGCCGTCGGCAACCTCAGCCGCCAGCGGCGCAAACCACAACCTCTTTACTTCACCGACAGAATCCGAGTTCTCCGAATCATATCGGGATAATGCTGCAGAGTCAGTACAAGACTGGGATGAGACCCGTGTGGGAGAATGGCTGCAAAGTATTGGCTGTGGACAATACGTGGACGTCTTCAGGAGGAATAACATCAATGGAGAGAATTTAATGGACATGGACCAGCAGATGCTGAAGGAAATGGGGATCAAAAAAATTGGGGACCGTGTAAGAATCGGTGCGCAAGCGAAGGTGTTTCGCAATAATGTATACAAGAAGGCAAGCAAGAAGAGCATCAACAGGGTAAGGAATATTCAAAGGTCTCGAAGTTTTCGACTCACACTGACAAACGGTAGCACTCTCTAGCAACACTTGACGGCCACACTCAACTCACACCCCCATCATCGGCCTCCCCACGGCCATTGCACTCCTCACGCCAGCCAGGATCAACACTTGCCGAAAAACGCATGTCAAGACAAATCCACACTCAAGACCCATCGAACTATGGGCCTCATCTTGCCCCGAAAGCAATGTCCCGTCCAACCTCGCCTGCCATAGGCCAGGAAAACAACCGACCTCGAATGCAACGCAACCACGTCCCTACTCCCATGGACACAGCACGGAACGAACAGAACAGCAGCTACTTCAATCAACCAACAAGCAATTCGAGCAGATATGCCAGCAGTCGGGGCACGCCTCTTGAGACGCCCCAAACGGCCCGGTTCCAGGGTCACGTTAAGCAGGCGCCTTCAATCGACGGCCTCAACTCCACGATCGTTGCAGGTTTCTTGCCCTCGCATAAGCCGCTTATTAGGGTTGTGTACGAGACTGGCAGGTCTTCAGTCGTCAACATCGAGGGGTTCCGCACTGCGGAGGACATTGTTCGCATCACTTTGAAGAAAGGAGCTTTGAACGAAAACCATTGCAGATCTTACTGCTTCTACGTGCTTGACGGCACAGATCCAAACCCGACCTTTTGTCGTAAGATCGGTGAAACGGAGCTTGTCAAACTTTGCAACGATCGCATCCGCAGTGAGAGAGGACGGCTGATCTTGCGTAAGATCCATGCTGGCGAGCCGGAAGGCGAGCAGCTAAGAGCTGCTGCCAGGATCGCCGAGCAGCAAATCCCATCTCCTCCTGCGATCGAGGTACAACAACCACAGAAGTCCAGGAGTCAACTCAAGATCGAGAAGCTTACCGGCGAGCCGCTGGCAGCCGTCAGTTACCCGATGTCTCCCGCCAGTCAAGCAGAACGGAACAACTACTTTGATTCGCAACAGGGCGACAACACCTTGTCTCGTAATGTGAGCACAAGTACAACCGCCTCTATTCGCGCACGCAAATTGAAGGACTTCTATGGCGCTCGTCCCCCGACCGAATTGATTACACAGGATCTGCAGTCCTACTTCCCTGAAGTTAAGAAGGAGGAGATGGATCGGACAGTGCGCATGTCCATCCGCCGCTCAAATCGTATGAGCAAGGCAATGAGCAGATTGAGCATGGCCAGCAGCTTCAGTGTGGCCAGCGTGGCCAAAGATGCACCGCCGATTCCTTCGATTGCCGATCAATGGCTCACACAAGGCGGCGCTGGTTTCGGTGGGGAGAAGCCAAAGGCTGGTGCAAGGCCACTCAGTGTCGTCAGGCTGGGACTGCCGAGCACAACATTCCGAGACTCGGTTGCTAGCAGCATGCTCGAGCCATTGGATGAAGAGTCGCCTCTCGAGCCGAACAGGCGGAGCTATGTGTCCTTTGGTGAAGACAGCAGCTCCGAAGGCACGCGCACAAACAATCTTTCGATCACAGACCCTGAAGGCCACACAGTCATGCAGTCGTACTTTGACGACACAGCTAGTTCGCCTGCAGTCACCGAGACCGGCAGCGGAAGCTTTAATTCGCGCATCTCCCAGTACATTGCTGAAGATGGCGAAGAGCCAGACGAGGAGCTCATGCAACATCTGGAGAAGGACAGTTGGGATGACCTGAAATACATGAAGGGTGCCATGATTGGTCAAGGCTCCTTCGGCACCGTCTTCCTGGCGTTACACGCTGTCACTGCCGAACTCATGGCCGTCAAGCAGGTCGACATGCCTTCTGATACTGGCATTGCTCTCTCAGCCAAGAAGAACAGCATGATCGAGGCCCTGAAGCACGAGATTTCTCTACTTCGGGAGCTCCGTCACCCGAACATTGTACAGTACCTCGGATCGAACAGCGACGAAGAGCACCTCAACATTTTCCTCGAGTATGTTGCTGGCGGATCTGTCGCCAGTATGCTTGTCAATTACGGATCGCTCCCTGAGCCTCTCTGTGCAAACTTCGTTCGCCAAATTCTGCAGGGTCTGTGCTACTTGCACTCCAAGGACATCATTCACCGTGACATCAAGGGTGCCAACATTCTCGTGGATAACAAAGGAACCGTCAAGATCTCCGATTTCGGTATCTCGAAGCGTGTTGAGGCTAGCACTTTGCTCAAAGACTCATCGACTCCTCACCTTAAGCGTGGAGGTCCACGTGTCTCACTGCAAGGCTCTGTCTTCTGGATGGCACCTGAGGTCGTTCGCCAAACGGCATACACCAAGAAGGCCGACATCTGGTCCCTCGGCTGCCTGATCGTGGAGATGATGACTGGCAGCCACCCACACCCCAACTGCACGCAATTGCAGGCGATCTTCAAGATTGGCGGCAGTGGTGCCGGGAGCACCACCAACGCCCGTCCGGATCTGCCAGACGGCTGCAGCCCCGAAGCGAAGGAGTTCCTGGAGCGCACCTTCGAAATCGAGCACGAGAAGCGGCCGACAGCTGCCGAGTTGCTGGTCAGCGCGTTCTGCAACCAGAAGAGCTGAACAGACAGGGCCAAAAAGGGCACAGACTACAACCTAACGTGAAAAGGAATCGATGATACATTGCGAGCTGCTAGAGAATCGGCCAGAAGTTTACACAAAGTACTTCGCGAGAGAAGACAGGGGCTTCAGACCATCCAGGTGTTTTAACTTGTTGTAACGAGGGGTCAGGGGTCGGATATGGCTAGACACAGCACCATATAGCTTTATTCCCATTGACCGTTGATGCCGTACGCGTCGCGGCATATATGCACAGACAAGTCTAAACTTACGAGTCGTTATGTTCACGTTCGGCTTTCAATTAATTCGTGCATCGTGATGTATTGATATCGACAAGGTCTAAGCCACAACGTCCCTCCATCACGCGTGAGTCGTGGATATAACATGCTCACCGAGAAAAATGCATAGTACAATTTTGTGCATTCAGCGTTGCCTCAAGCCCATCGAACCAATACCTCTCAAGGCGACTCTGGTCCGCTTCCCGTGCCTAGGATGCTGCCAGTCACCTGCAGCATCCTCCTGTTCAGCAAGTCCGTGTCGCTGGGCAAGCTGGGCACCAGACCGCCTTTCCTCGTGGCAACGGGGCTCTTCCTCCCACTCGCGTCTAACCTTTTGATCGAGCCCCTGCCGGCGGAGCTTCTCCTACGCCTTCTCTCCGTGTTCGTGTTGTCGGTGCGTTGTCGCAGAGGCGTCATTTCTAGGGGTCGGTCTTCGGCATCGCTGCTGCTTTCTTTCCGTCTGTGGTGACGGTGCGGCTGCTCCGGGCGCTCGCTCCTCGGAGTCGTGGAGAAGTAATCGCTTGCTGAGGCGATCGGCTCGGCGGTCATTGGGGTAGGAGGCTCACTCGGCAGGCCCGCCTCCTTCTGGTCAGCTTCGTAGAAGGCGTCCATCATCCATCTTCGGCACTGGTCGATGTATTCCCACCCTGGGTGGTAGACGGTGACGAACTGCAGGAAGCCGTGGCTAACGCCGTTGATGATTACAGTCTCGACATGCTTCTTTTCATTGAATTGGGCAGTGTATCTCTCCAGACCGACATCCTGCCTCTCGCGGAAGCGAGCGGCATGCGCTTGGCGAAGGCGTGCTGCAAAGATGAATGTGTCGTCGGCAAGTGGATCTTGCTCGCCACACATCATGTACACCTTGGGGAAGCGCTGAAGAATAGACTCAGGCGCGAGCAGAGGAGAGAGTAGGTGATCGCTGGTGAGGTCGGGCTTGTGCTGTTCGCCGATGTAGAGTAGGATCATGGAACGGAGAAGCTCGGGTGGCAAGACTCGATCATGCAGTTGAGAAATCATGCTAGACATCTTGATGTTCGTGCGTAACTTGCGTGGCTGAAGAACGGTGTCTGTTCTGCCGTTGGGGGCGGAAACTGCGGCACCATTGGCCATTGGTGACTCGGTAAGGACTCTTTCGTCCAGAAGCTGACTGTTGTTGTTTTCTCTAGGTGTATCAATGTTGGGTGTGGATGCGCGCGGCGTTTCATCTTCATCATCGGAGCCATGCGGTGTTTTTGGTGTTAGGCGCCTGAACGCCTCGCTCTTCCGCTTGATGAACTTCTTGTTCTGTGTTCTGTACTCGGGTTTGATCAAGAGCTCGACGTCCTCTGGTCGCATGAAGCTGCGAACGTTCATCTCCAATGCCGGGTAGATCAGGATCAATGCTTCGGGTAGGGGAATCTGAGGCGCGCTGCGGCGGTATGTGTCGCCGTAAATGTCAGGGTAAATGATCTGCAATAGCTTGACGAGCATGCTGGTGGCCAGATTACCACCAGCGCTGTCACCACTCAGAACGATTTTTGGCATTGTGTCGCCGGACAGACCGATGCATTTGCCTCTCGTCATAACAATTTGGAGGTATGCGTCGAAACATTCGTCCAAAGCGAACGGGTATGGATATTCGGGGGCTTTCTTGTAGTTCAGTGCGACCACCGGCAGTTTGCTTTTGCCAGCCCACGCAAAGAGTTTGTCATCGTGGCAGCGCGGATCCATGGCCACGAATCCACCGCCAGGGATGTCCAGGATGATCTTTGTTTCTTTGCTCAACATCTCTTGAGGCTTGTCGTAATACAGCCAAAAGTCAATGGGCTCATCGTAAGCACTTCCCTCCGGTCGCTGAATTTGCGATCTGATGGGAAGCGTTTTCATACACCAGCTCGGCCTGGACAACCACGAAGCCAGTTTAAGGTAGGGCGTCTTGCCCTTGTTCCATGCAACGCGCATCTGGTCAATGTCGCAGCCTCCAGTGCGCACCTTTCGTACGTACTCGTCCGCCTGCTCAGCGCAGACCAAGTAGTAGATAGTTCCGACGATGCTGGCAATGTCTCGTATCCATCTCGGGCGGATCCACATGGCTTTCCAGAAGCCGGCGTCGAGAGCTGTCGCCACCCAGGTGGCCCTGAAGTAGTCGCGATCATATTTGCCTGCCAAGGGCTCCTTTGGCTCCAGTCCTACGAGTCTCGAGAAGTTGCGCATGAGGTACATGTACAACATCGACAGGACCATGGTGTGCCATGGCGTAAGGTGCCTCGAGAAGAAGGCCGAGATCTTGCGAAGAATGGGAGGTCCATGGCGGTTTCCTTTGTACAGGTACGCGGACCACAGCAGTACTACTGTGAAGATCTGGTACTTTCGGAAGCGATGAGATGGTTTGCCGAGCGCGTGGTCTGTGTAACGTTAGCCGTGCTGCATAACTGTACGGATAGCAGGAGTGGGAATTTACCTATCATGGTTCTCGGGTAAGCAATATTTCAATGCGAGCGGCTATAAATACATATGTGCATGCGAGTGCAGTCAGTCCGGAAAAGTCGGCGTGCACGACAGTGCAAGGAGGTCGTGCGCAATATTGATGATGATGATGATGTGAGGTGAGAGGTGAGCAATGAGCGAGAGGAAGCCTTACAGGGAGGTGGGTGGGTGGTTGTTGAACAGGGTGTAGGAACAACTACTTGACCGGGCAGAAGTAATATGATGAACAGTGAAAACGGGCGGCGCACTCGACCATCGTGACCTTGCAGTGACTCGGGTTACTGGGAGCGTGGAATGCCGAGTCGGCCAGTCAAAGGCGAGCGCGTTGGGAGGCTGACATGTGAATGTACGTCAGCGGACAAGAGCACGTGAATGAAGGCCAGACACTTTTGCGCTGCGCCTGTCGGAGCTTCGCGCTTCCTCCGCACAGTGTCACATGTTAAGGGAGACTGATGAACCTAACCACCTGCAGCCTCCTTACACTCACTACTGTATACACTCTTTCGGAACAATTCACTGCCTTGATATCTAGGATCTGACAGGTTGTGATACTGTCTGGGCTCTACGAAGATGGCCATTCTACAGCTAATGTCCACGCAGCCGCGAAGGAGCCGGCAGCTGCCTAGCTAATCACCAAGCATTTATCCTGTCGGCAATAATATCGCTACACCTCGGAAATTGTATTTGGCTTGGTCACAATGTCACATGACGAGTTAAAAATGCTTAAACGACAAGGGTGAAACGAACGCGTCTTCTCGGCTTCAACACGTACCCTTAAGGGCCATCGAAATCTAAATCCTCGCGAATACGTGAGACTGCATACATTGCAAATGTTATGCCACATCAAAGGGAGAAGTCCAATGTTTCCGGGTCTACGCCATAACTAACTCCGTCATTCCTGTCGGTGCTTATAGGCATCAATCCCTGTCATGAATCATCGCCGCGTACATTGACAACTCCCCAGCTCATGATAGGCTATCACCTCTGGCACCGGCATCACCAACATCGTATCATCCTCAGAGCTTCGTACGCAACTACCTACCGGTTCATGCTCGTTCCCGTGCATGCGAACGACATCGTGATGGAAGCGGCTATCCGCCGCATGGGCTGAGGATGACTCGCACCAACACTGTCAGTATCCGGTCTGACACTCTGGCGACACAAAACACATCCTGCAGGCAGCTATCCGCAAATACTCCCGGGAGACACCCCTTGAAAACATGTTTTCATCTTGCCATCCCAGCTAGCGGAAAGCTGCAGGTGTGTAGTTTGCAGGCGGGTCGCATGCCCCCGTATTCACACACGCGTGTCTTCTTACTGCGTTTGTTCGACCCAAGTATCTGGTGACAAGCTGTGACTTTGGTGTTTGCGACGCGACAGCCTCTTGCGTTTGCTGCCAGTGATGCCTGTGTGACTTGTGCGCAGTAAGCATACACGACTTGTTGCCCTCGGAATATTGCTCTGTTCAAGACCACTAGATGCAATGCAACGGCGACTCCGCTGCAACTGTCCGGCGAACATCGGAGGCTTTGCGTCCACTCTCGTGGTACTGCGGCCAGGCAGTGCTCCCACACTCAGTCCTTTGCCCGACAACGCTCCAAGATACACATCTTGTTCGCTGCCGGGTTCTTGCGGTGACTGGAAACCAGCGGCTCTCGAAACACGGGTGTGACCTGATCGTTCATGCCGCGTTTAGTAGCACTCCCGATCACGATAAATCATGCGCAGCTGATGCGACTGGCAATGAAGCAGAGCCTGCTGTTATCCGCACCATAGCTCATGTCCTGAACACCATCTTCCTCAGAAGCGATCCCGGAGGCAGCCCACTTATGAGTCGCATGTGCATCCCTCCGCTTGGTAAGGCTATGGAGAGTCGCACAGCACGTTTGCACTAGTTGTGTTGTGCAACATTCCGGAAGGCCTCGTGTCGCCACAGAGACGCATCCATGACGAGCCACGCACCCCAGCACACTGAAATCTCACGATCGTGCCGACTGAAGACAGCTCATGGGCTCATGTACGTCGTTTGCTCGGAGTGTGGCAACTTAGATTGCTTTCCCGTGGAGCCTCCTTGCTTGCTGACCGCTGGAATGTCTCAGAGGCAGCTGACGTTTTTGCCCGGCTTGGCCGTTTCCGGGTGCCGCAGTGCACGAACAAAGAACAAAGAAGGTCGTTCCAAGCAATGCAGTCTGCCTAACTAGCGGCTACCTTCAATCCCCCAAACAATCAGCGCATGCTCTTTGATCCTTCGCTTGACCGTGCTCGTCATTGGACGACAAAGAAATGGGTGTCGCATACCACGGTAGGCTCCTTTTCGTCGCTGCTCGTGCTCGTTGGATAATAAGGACAAAGCCACGCCGACAGTGGCTCGCTCTCTTTCCCGTGAAGAATGGCTCCGTCTGACTTGTTACGCATACCTATTGGGCACGCCCGCTTTCATTGTTGAAGAGCATGCCAGTGGGACAAGAGGCTTGCAAGACCCTGCCATACCCTTGTTGCTTGTTCTGTTCCCCCAATGTCTGCTATTCAGGATTCCTCGCTGTTGCCTCCGTTGCATCCACCGCCAAATTGGATTCCTCCCATACAAGTGCAGCCGCCAGCGCTTCCGCTCGCCCCTGAGCCAGGCCGCATCATCTTCACAAGACAACTGTGGCAGCGAACCATGCCAGAGGATTCAAGCGAGCACGGTGTTTCAACCAGGTCTCAATCGCAAGGGTCGCTATCCGCGTACCAGGCGAACGCAAGTACCAGCCGGAGGGCTTCATCAAACGTCTCCACTCGCTCACGCAGAAGTGCACCAAGCATATCAGGCAGCTCGAAAGCCCCTCTGACGCCAGAAGAATCTCCACCATCTCGTCCAACGAGGAAGCGGAGTGTGACCGTTGTTGAAGAAGAGGACAGAGAGATCGATAGACACGAAGTGACTCCCATACACACCAGGGCCAGCAGTGGCGACTCTACCGCACACGTCTGCATTTGCCAACCTGATCCCAAGATCCCAAGACCTCGCAACGGTAAGTCTTCCTCTCGAACTTGCATGTCCAATCTTATTAACGTCCGTTAGCATTCATCCTTTACCGCCAACATCATCAAGCCAAAGTCGTCGCTCATCACCCCGGTCTCGCTAATCCTGAGATATCAAAGATCATCGGCGAGCAGTGGCGTAACCAGTCAGCTGAAGTAAAAAACGAGTGGAAAGCCCTCGCCGAGGAGGAGAAGCTTCGCCATCAACAACAGTATCCTACCTACCGTTATCAACCGAAACGCAGCGGTCGTCGCAACAGCACTTCATCTGATACACCCGGATCAGCAGGTGACAAACCCAAGTGCAACAAGTGTGGCGGCAGAACAATCCTTGCGCCATCGACGCCTTACGCTCACGGATCGAACGTCACCAGCCCATCGACTGCCGGCCTTCCTCCCAGCACACCAAGCTCTGCACCTACACCCATCAGCCGGACTCTTCCTTTCCTTCGCGACCTGAGTCTGCAGTCGCCAGCATCCCGTCGAATGCGATACCAAACCATGCCGCCGAACCACCACCACGAAGAGAGAGATGATCTCGGTCCTCTCAGCCCAGACATCAAACGCCGCCGCTTCAACGGCGACAGCCACCAACCTACCATCCACCGTGTCATGCCTCCACGCTATGGAGCTGTCCCTGCTGGCACTCCCGTCGGCCCAGGCACACCATTCCCCTTCGGTCAGGTTGCCCATGCTCATCCCCAGATGTTCACCCCAGTGCATGTCGCAACGACGCCGCAGCCTCGTCGTGAGAGCTTGCCGGGTCTGCGAGGCGTAGTCACTCCCCCAGGCCCGATGGGTCCACCGCCGAGACCAGGTATGGGCTACCAGCAGCATCGCATGTCGCAAGGCCACATCACCCCTGATCGCTCCCTTCAACTTCCGCCTCTACAGACTGGAGCATCGAGTGGTGCTCCTGCGACTGCGAAGTCAATTGTTGGCCAGTCGGTCGACGAGGTCATCATGAGCATGCCGTTCGAGGCCAAGCTGGCGATTCTTAGGAAGATTGCGCCGCCCAGGGCTCTCGACAAACGCACGCCGCGTGGCCCTCTCATCGCGATCGAGGGTGACAACCCCGAGGCTGTTGAGAGACTTGCGAAGTGGTTGAGCGAGATGTTGCGCAAAGACAGCGAGCTGAGCGTCAACCTGCTCAACCGCCCTGACGTCGCTCTCAAGGGCAGCAGAGACGAGGCCATGGCTGAGTACCACGTGCTTGTTGCACACTGGCTCGGCAAGAGCAAGACGATCATGAAAGACCTGGAGTACGACATTGCCGGCACGCCCGATACTGCAAAGGCCAACAACAGGATGGACACCTCAGCTGTGAACACTCCCACCCCTGCCTCCGGCGGCCGTGAAGTAGACGAGAAGTACGACGACGAAGACACGCCCACCAAAAGCTCTTCCAACAACACGATGCAGATAGACTCTGCCAATCCGACCGCCGCTTCCAGCCCCAAAAAGACCAATAACATCACCGACATCATGGATGTTGACAACACCGCTGGAACTACTTCCAAGCCAACGGTAAAGCCCATCGCCATCCTTCCCCTCTTTTCCCTGCACGCGAGCAACACTTTCGCCTGCCGCATCCCCCTCATCGACACTTACGCGCCCAACGACCACTGGTCCTGGAACGCGACACAGTGGCGCGGAGTCATCGGCGCAGATCTCACGATCTACCTCAAAGACGGCGAGGAGAAGGGCAAGATGGTCGAGCAGAGCGAGGAGGAGAGGTTGTTCGTCGTGAGAAGGGGTGCTGATGCTGACGTCGATGGATCTACGCTGAGGCGCGTCGGCTTCGAGGTTGGCGAGTGGGTTAGGGCCTTTGGCGAAAGCGTGTAAGATCGTTCGAGGGCTTGCGGGCTGTCTTGGTCTATGGGAGGAGTGTACATTACTGCCTGTGTTGAGAAGCTTAATTTGTAGCGTTTCTGATCATTGGTCGATGCCGACGTGATTTGCAGCTGTAGAGCTAGTTCAGAGAGAGAAACTACCTTTTTATACTAGAATCAAGTGTCAGTGGTGTAAACTTGATTATGCTTTAAGTTGTTGTAGAAAGCCTGTGGTGGACCGTTCGCTTGTGGATCGATGCTTGTCTTGTTAAAGACCTTGAAGTGACCGTCGATTGCATATATCCAAAACAACAGATAAAGTGAGACATCGTATCATGCAAGATCGTCTTCGCCGACATTTCATATCAATGTACATGTGCCTGTATTGCATTGTTTACTACACGTATCTTACACTCTTGCTTTCAAGGGCGCCAGGCCAAACGTCGTCCAGAAGTCTGAATAGTATGCTCTGCCCAGCACATTCATAGACCGCGGTAACGCCCAGACCTTCTCCTCAGCCATCAATTCATACACCCATCGAGCTTGATCTGAAGGCATGTCATCCACCTTGTCGCCAGCCGTTTCAGCATCGCCCTTCTTGTTCTTGTCCGCCCAGCCGGCAAAGAGCGCCCACCAGTCGTAGACGAATCCATCTGTGAGCATCCACCGCTGGCCCTTGGCCGTCTTCCAGTCTTTCATCACGGAGACAATGGCTCTTGACACATCCAAGCCATGAACCAAGTGCAAGCTCTTCTTTCCCTTGACGTCCTCCTTCGTCTTTGCAACGCGCCCAACCCAGTCACTCGGGTTCCGAGAACCACCCCAAAGCCCCGCCAGGTTCAGCACGCAGCCGTCGTGCTTGAGGAGAGCGTCTTCTGCAATCGCGCGAGGCATTGAGTGGTTGTAAGGTGATTTGCGTGAAACCCAGATGGTGGACTGCGGAATCTGCCAGATGCCGGTGCTGCCCAGCTGGATGAAACCGACTTGATCGCGGTGCTTGCTGTGGCCGTCGAGGTAGGACTTTACAAGGAAGTCGATCTCTTCTGCGGAAGTGAGGGGAAATGTGATGAGCACGTGCTTTGCGAGAGGTAGTGAGTCGAGTTTGCTGCCATCTTTGCTGTCTGGTTCGAAGCGCCATTTGATGGTGTCGGATCCTTCGACTGAACGGCCGTCTGTTGTTGTTGCGGCGAAAGTGAAGTTGCGTTCTTTGAGGAGTGGGATGAGGAAGGACGAGGTCCAGCCTGCGCCGAGGATGAGGAGGTCTACTTGTTGCATGATGAATTCTTGTGCGCAGTAAGGTGATGTGCCAGTGATGTGGATTGGATGGAAATGAGGCTTGCCTTTCCGCCTCACCCATTGAACTTCACATGCTCGGCTCCTTCACTCTTCACCTGCGTCACTCGAACTGTCCCCCGCATCCGAGCTCGGGCCCAGGCATCCTTCCGTTTCTGCCTTACAGTTCACCACTTGGCGCTAGTGGCTTAGCGCCGTTTGGCTCTATATCAATTTACCACCCTCTCCAACACAACATCCCCTCTGCATCTGAGTGGCAAGTATCTTCCCGACCCATACGTTTTCGACTCGACCATTCTAACACCATCACAGCACGGGCGTTATGCATACCAGTGAGGATTCGTCCGAGGTTGCATTTTTGCTAGTTGGTAAGAATTACACTCCCCATCCGCCTCTCACTCGCGCACGCAACTGACTCTCTTTCGCAGAAAACTATCAGCTGACTGCTTCTGTTGGTCTTCGGATCGGCAGGGAATTTTTGGAACCTTCTCCGACTGTTTATCAGTCTCCTTTTTCATCAGTTTGGTCGTCGCTTTACGCGACGGCCCTGGAGAAGAGGTTGTGAATGTTTGGGGTGACCGAGGAGAAGAGCAGTGCGCGCGGCGTGCGACCGTGAGACAGATGAGGGAATTCCATACTTTTTGTACGTCTGTTCTTGCGTCGCGACGCCTGTACCTCATCTTGGTGGTTGTATGGCTCTCGGGTAGCAAGAGTACACGATCCAGTGTTGGAGGCTGTCAACATAGGCATCGTTGATGAAACGCAGGCTCTCCGTGATTTCTCCAAACGAACATACTGAAGACAATTTATCGCAAGCGCAATCAACATGAACAGGTACAAAACACGCTTGATAGACGGACGTACTCCTATCATGTATAGATATATAAAATAAACATGCAAGCGCGACTTTCTAGCGCCGATCTAAACAGATGTCGTCATTCGCCCAGTGCCTCCAGACTCCAGTCAGGGCCCGAAACTCTGAATAAGCGCATATCATAGGAGCTGTGATTCGAGCGCGAGTGTGAAAGAACGACGGCACCAGACCACAGCGATGAGGACTTCCAGAATCTCACGCGATGCAGCACGCATAGCCGACGCAACATCTCGTCCTGCCAGTTCACTTCGCCGCTCGCTCCGAGGCTTCCAGCACCAGGCCAGCCCTACAATCGCCAGCACGCCAGGACCCTCAGATAGTGGATCGGAGCTGTCAACGCCTCCCTCAAGTCCTCAAAGCGATGCATCCAGCTACGCATCAGCAGCCTCCCTTGGGAAGCGCAAGCGAGGCGGCGGAACAAGAGCGGCCGTGAAGCAAGAGACTGCCAGACGCACCTCGCGAAAAGCACCGAAGCTGGAAGAGGAAGATGAGAACAAGCCGAAGATCAAAAAGGGCAGAAGACAGCCAGCGAAGCGAATGTCCGGCCCCAATGGCGACCTCAAAGTCGAGCCACCGGCCAATTGGGAGAAAATGTACAATATTACGGCGGAGATGAGGAAGCGCGTGCTGGCGCCAGTGGACACAATGGGCTGCGAGTCGCTAGCCGACGAAACACGGTCGCCCTTGGATCAGCGGCTACAAACGCTCATTGCGCTCATGTTGAGCAGTCAAACCAAGGATACCGTCACGGCGGTCGCCATGAAGAACCTTCAGGATAACATGCCCGGCGGCTTCAATTTGGAAGGCTTGCTCAATGTCGATCCTGACCATTTGAACGAGATGATAGGAAAAGTCGGCTTCCACAACAACAAGACGAAGTACATCAAACAAGTCGCGCCCATACTACGTGACAAGTTCGGCGGAGACATTCCTGACACAATAGAAGGACTCGTCTCGCTGCCTGGTGTTGGGCCTAAGATGGGATACCTCACACTGTCCGCAGCATGGGGCAGGCATGAGGGAATTGGTGTGGATGTTCACGTGCACCGAATCACGAATCTATGGGGTTGGCATAAAACTAACAATCCAGAGGGTACAAGGGCCGAATTGGAATCGTGGTTGCCTAAGGAGAAGTGGCATGATATCAATCACCTACTCGTAGGCTTTGGCCAGACTATATGCCTGCCAGTGGGCAGGAAATGCGGCGAGTGTGATCTGTCCGGGCTTGGATTGTGTCCGAGCGCAGTAAACAAAAGTCCTGTGAAGAAACGGGTGAAGAAGATTGAGGTTGAAGCAGAGGGTGGAGCTGTGAAGGAAGAAGAGGTCAAAATCAAGAAGGACGACGTTGGGATCAAGATCGAGGCTGATCTCGAGGACGAAGGCAGAGTGGAGATACAAGACATCGCAGGCGCGCCCGATACAGACATAAAGCCTGAGATCGCTGAGTAACATCGTACAATCAAAGATGCTAGACATGAACCAGTTTTCACTTCTTCACGTGATATCAGCGATGGAAGTGTCGGAATTATTGTCACGTCGTAATTCTCGTATAGATTTTGTAGTATATGCAACGCGCCTTCGCTAAATACGACAATGCCCAATATTTTGCGATGATGAAATGTTCTTGATAGCGCGGGAGAGACTGC
>Ga0265797_10002743_pt1 | contig 29141 bp, 23 predicted proteins | sample P2T30metagenome_FD_192433 | JGI IMG/M metagenome (GOLD analysis project Ga0265797, IMG submission 192433) | Plant litter microbial communities from East Loma Ridge, Irvine, California - P2 T30 | ecosystem: Environmental > Terrestrial > Plant litter > Unclassified | place: USA: California...
CATCGATACAACCACAGTTTGCGCAAGCAGCAACAGCAGCCCGCTAGCGCAAACAACTTCTTCCCTTCTCAGGTCCAAGCGCAAGCCAGAAACCATAAGGAGCCTTTGGAGGGCATCAACGTTCGGGGTCAGGCCCACAATATCAACCAAGGTGGAGAGGTTCGCCGTAGCCGTGGACACGCGCGCAATGATAGGCGCAGCAAGTCACCGGAGCAAAAGAACTATCCCGACAAATCACGCCCCCAGCATCACAACAATAGCGTTCCGTTGCCTTCCATGACTTGTATATCCCGCCATAATACATCTCAGGCTCGGCAAGCCTGCAAAGGCGAAGTCTCAACGCCAGTCCGTCAGCCATCTGCAAAACGCAAACGCGACAACACCGCCAACACCGCCGACGATCAGGAGTCGCAAAGGTCTAACAAGAAGGCACATACCAGCTCAGAAGATATGGTTCCGACCATATGCGTGAGTAATCCCGAAAGTTCCGTCGATCGAGCTGCGGAAAGGCTAACGATGCATAGCAGAAGGCGGTCACAGGATTAGTAGCGATTACGAAACTGAGCGAGGAGGACAGGCAGAGGCTTCGCGCGGCCAAGTTCGGTTCAAAAACAGCTGCACAGACCAAAGCTACGACTGTACCCAGTGAGGTGACTAAAGACACCAACCATCGTGTAGCGGATAGGACTTCCCAGGATGGTCACAAGCCCACACTCACACGCGCCAAGAGCCCAGCTCTACACAACCACGTCATAAATGCACCCCAGAAAGGGGTCCACGTGACAAGGTCAGACATTAAGACACAAGAACAGCCTTCTTCAAAAAACGATGCTCCAAAGCAGAAGACTGTGAAGGCCAAGTCCGCGACACCAGAGAAGAAGGTCATAGAACCAAAGACTTCTACTCCACCACCATCACTAGAGGTTGTCTCGAACATAGCGAGCACGCCATCAAAGAAGCGTAAATCGGATGATGCTGAGAATACCGTGAGCAGCTCATCCAAAAAGACGAAGTCCAGTTTCAAGTCGAGTTCCAAACTTGCGCCTGTGACACAGAGTGTTATCCAGGCCAACATTGAAAAGCGAACTGCTAAACTCAAGGATCTCATGGGCATTGACTGGATTGGGGAAGTTGAATACCCACAAAAAACTGTAGAGTATGTCGACTACAGCATCTACAGCATCCCCGTCTTATACTCTACTTTTATAGAGCATGAGTACGAGTTTGAGCCCATCGACAAGCCACCGGAGGATCTTAAGAAGACCATGACCGAAAGCGAGATTGAACTGTTTGGTCGCAAGATGCTTCTCATACGCCAGGCAGCGCTCCGCCTAACAAACAAGAAGAAACGAAGATTGTCCGAGGTATTGGGCCGTAAAGATGTCCCGATGAGTGGGCCTCTCAAGGTCATTGAGGACTGTGATCTTTACCTGCATGATGACAAGATTCACGTTGCTACCGAACACGGACTTTTGACAGTACCGAACTACCTTGAGCTCATCAAAATTCCAGAAACACAGCCAGTACGTTTTGAAGGACGCAAACCCTCGTGGATGAAGCAGGTCTTAGAGAGGAGGGTCTGTCGTCGAGCCGCGATCCACTTCGATCCTTCAGACATACTGCTAGCTGAGGGTTGCATCATGCTCCCAAGTGAGGCAGTTTTGATAGTCCTCGATCAAGGCATCTTTGATATCAACATTGCCAACGGCGAAGAGTCGAGAATGGCATATGGCTTCCGCGTCCGTGATGGTGTTGAAGGTTGGTTCCCGTACGAAGCTACGTGCCGTATAGACTGGCTCCAGGAACCAGGTGAGGAGACGAAGCCCGACCCCAACGTTATTGATTGGAGCACCTTCGATTACGGTCCTGCCGCTCGGGCTGCTACACTACGGCAACAAGGAAAAACACCTGACCAGATTGCCGCGACAGAGGCGGCAACTACTGCTACCATGACTACCGTTCCCGCACAAGCCGCAGCTAATCCAACACCAGCCTCACCAGTCTCACAAGCGTCAGCACCTGGATTACTCACTAGTCCTGTAATACAGGCAGATGAAACTGCTCAGCACCTTGACGAAGTGCCGTCTCTCACGACTGAATCTGAAGGCTCTACTTCACGTCCAGCATCGCCACAGTCATGCCAGTCACAGGCTGAGACCATTCCCATGTCGAGTGCGGCCGCCAAACCCCTCTCCCAACAAGATAGTCCTCAGACTATATCGCAGCAGACTATGTCTGGGGGATCTCGCGACAGTGCGAAAGAGAACTACACACCGCACAACAGTGCGACCGTCACAAACGGCAACAACGGTACAGCAGATACCTCCCGTAGAGTCCTTGATACGCCATTGAACGCCTTCACCAAGCCTCGCAACTCCCTTCCCGGATTCCCGGGGTCCACAAAGCCGTCATGGAAAGAAGAAGATGACGTCGACTACGATGACGACGAGCTTTGAACATCCACTGGACATGGGATCACCATTGAGCAACGCTCCATAAAATTCGATCCATATGGTCATATCACGCTGCCAAAGCAGATTGAGCGTGTCTGAACCGAAATTTTATCCTCTTGCGCATGCGCTACCGTCAGAGTTTCCTTCAAAGATTTGGACATCCAGCCAGCGCGCTATCACGGAACTCTACCACGCAGACACCATTTTCCGTGGATCTATCGACATGCTTCTCCATCTGAGTAGCTTGTTGCAACATGATTTGAACCCCGAAGAACACAAAAAAATGGGAAAAGCAAAACCCTTAAAAAACAATTGTCGATGCTGGAGGTTGGGGGTTGGGGGTTGGGGGTTCACATCACACTATAAAAGCTCTGATTCTTTGACCGATTTTCTTTTCCATTCCTTTTATAGCAAAGCACATAGGCTGTATGATTGCGCTTCTACCTAGGCATAGCATTAACGCATTGAACGCTGGTCGTTTCACTCATCCGTTGCAGCCTCAAACAGATAACCACAGCACACCCTTCTTTTTTTGATTTCAGCGTTAGAAGAAAGATCCACGATTTTTGTATTGCGATGCGAGACTTGGCAGTATTGGACGAGCGGAAAAAGACGATGGCGAATTATTCAATTTAGTACATGCATGGAGGAGATTAATGACTGAGGAACGGCTCTAAAATAGAGCGGTGCATGGTTTCACTGTTCAAATCAGTCATCATTAGAGGGCTCTACAGATCTCTGTCCTACAAAAAAAATCAAACGTGTAAAAAAAAATCAGTGGTAAATGTCTGAGCGAATGTGATGTAGAAGACACGTGAAATTGTGAAGATGTGGGAGGCAAATTAAAAATGGCAGGTCATGAAAGAAGATGACATTCTTATAGACCTCATATTGAGCTAGTTGGCTTCAATTTTATTTAGCGGTGTAGTCACCAGTCGAAGAGTTACGGCTAGGACGATGGCGGAATTGTGGCAGTGTTGCCGGGACCAAGTACATGAGGCGGAAGATGCCCTGGATCATTCTTCTGATATGCTTCCTGGTGTCTCAAATGGTTGGTCTCCACATCTTCCGCAGTCGTAGTCTGAATCGTTGTGCGAACAAACTTCTTGCCCTTTCCGACATTTAGAGGAAAGCCGGTGAATGCTGCAGATGTACTTCCGTCCCTGCGCAGGCCGGTCCAGTGTCTGATTGTATGACCCAGAACGGGGAGTACGGGCGGCATTATATATGTGTCTTGCAAGTCTTTTCTGCGTCTCACAGGTTGCTCTGCGTATTCAAGATACCTTCGATGCGATTTCCTGTAGTCGGTCTCGATCAAATCATCTGGGCTCGATCCGTCTGCTCGCTTGCGTTTGCTAAACCCTCCCGGTACTTTGGTTGGAGGCTCACCCGCGTCATCCCTAGGTGCTTTCAAGGACGCAGAACCTGGATTTGTGCGATCTTGTGGGGTTCTAAAAGCATATGTGCCGGCGAAATGGTTCAGAACAGGGTCAAGAATAGCCAGGCCTTTCGATTGGAATCGGCCAATTGTCATCTCCACAGTATTGAGATGGCAGGCGTTGAGGTTCGTCTCATACATCTGAAGGACGAGCGCGTCGATTAGCGGTTTTTGTACGGGCTTTGGTAGACCAAGCTGTGACATCGCATTGTAAAGATGGATTTTACGCAGAAGATCATCAGGGATCCGGATTTGGGGAAGTTTGTTTGAGCTTGCTGGAGTCGGGTTTGGCTGGTCTGAGCCTTTTTTTACTTTTTCTTCCGCCTCGCGAAGCCAAGGGATGATAAAGTCCTTGATTTCGTCTCCGCGTATGTATGCCATGTGGCTATCGTTAAGGTTGATCAGCTTCCCGGTGATGGCTTGACCAGGAAAATCAGCCGCAAAATCCGAATCCGATTTGTCACTCCCGAAATGGTGAAGTCGAGGGTATCGAACAGGTAGACGCAACTGACTATCGCCTGGATTATATTGGAAATGGTCTTCGGCCAAACTGGAAAAAGCCATCAACGTCGCCCGATCAACACTTGCTAAGCTACTATCCCCTGGGTGGTCGAACGCATCCAAGTTTTCCCAATCGCTCCCCGCCTTGTCACACAGGGCCGTTCTGAAACTCTGCTCTTCAATGATGATCTTGACTTGGTCTTCGTTGGTTGGGGCTTCATTCCTCCGATTGTATAAATCGACTTGGTTAATGTATCCGTAGCCCTGTGCCTCTTTCTGAGCAAGGTGTTCCAGATATCTTTCGTGTGCAATTACGACTCTTCCATTTGCGTGGTACAGTACCATGACGACGTCTGGATGAGGCAAGGCAGTGCGGTAAAAGGACTGTGACTTTATCCCACTATATGGGGTATCAGAAATTTAAAAAAAAATCCAAACAGGTAACAAAGTCTCTAGCCGGCAACACAGAAAAGTGGTAAAATGTGAGTTAACACGTGATCAAACTTGAAAGTAGAGGGATTGTAGCCTGGATTTCGATATTGCGACATACGGCAGAACTCGGAGTCAGACCCTTGACGATATTATATCAATGCCCTATCTTCTTTGTCCAAGCCCCGATCGGTCCAAAAGGGAGGCGCTATCCCAAGTCGTCGATGCGCTCCTTGGATGCTCCTTCGGAGAACAAAGCAGAAGTTGGGTGAGGGCTAGGCCCATTTCAAAAATCCCTAAGTCATAACAGGGTTTCTCTTAACCTAGTGCAAACTACATGGTATCGGATCTGGAAATAATGTGGAAGTGATATGGTTAAGATGACACAATGACACAACTTCGGCGAACTCCGGATGTGGTTAGTACAAACAAAGACGTAGGGCTGCGGCAGAATGCTTTGGTCGATTCCGAGAAACGCAAGGGAGTAAGCATTGGGTATGCACAAGGTACATTAGCATCTCAAATCCAACAACATTTCAATCAACATATCAACCCCTCACTTCCATTCTCGAGGGTCCAGTCCAACAGCCTCGTGTTTCATCATTTCACCCTGTCCAACCTACTTCTTGCCTCCCGCACCACAAGCTCTCTCTAGAGTCAAAAACGCAAAGTGTCCACCAACTACTGGTCTAGCAAAGAACCATGGCCCCGGAAATCCGCCATCCCCTTCTGTGACATATAGATCTGTAAAGGGTCTGTCGGTGACAGTCTCGTTCAACCAAAGGGCTACGCGGTCCAGAATCTCGGAGCGCACTTTCTTGTTAGCGACGGCTGCGGCTTCGAATTCCCAGTCGGATTTGGTGTATAGATGTCGGCTGTCGAGGGGTAGACCGTACTTTTGCATAACATTAGAATACCAATCACTCTGGAGATTGTAGATTGAGTCCGGGATAAAGTCAGAGGTGATGGGTATGCGACCTGATGAGTCCTTGGATGGTGTTAAAGGCCTCTGTGCGTAATCATTGCCAGATGCGTAGCCTGTCACTTCAGATGTTGAAGATGAGTTTGTGATAGTGGGATGGAAGCAGAGAACGGCATCTGCGTAGAGCGAATACAAAGTCGTCCAGCTCCCGTACCAGTCATAGGCGAGTTTAGCGTGAGTTTTGTCGCGTGACATGGCAAATTCCTCCCACTTCTTGATATATGTTTCGGAGATGTTGCGGTAGTGTTTGGCGTCACCAGGACGGTCCATGAGATCCGCTATTTCGCTGAAAGCTTTGATGCCGACGATACCCTTCAATGCGAGATTAGTCTGGAGTGGCAACCATCCAGCAAAATCGTCAGTGCAAACTGGACAGGTTAGCGTATGGCTTACAGCTCTCTCCTTCAATACTCACGCTGATTATGGGGCTCAAGAGCATCCTCGACTAAATATCCAGTCCATTGCTTCCACAAGTCATAGCTTCCTTCAAGCCATTTCTTTGCTGCGTCGACCCCTTTGATGCTTCCACCCCATGCTTCGTCGATATAATCCACTCCATTGTGCGAACCGGTGCTCGTCAGCGTGAAGGGCTTATCGGCCTTGGTGCTATCTCTACCATTACCCACGGTAGACCAAATCGATTGAGCTTCCGCATCAGAGTCATAACTGAGCGAGTTGACCAGTGCGAGACCCATGATGAGCATGTCGCCACACTCCTCAACCGGCATGTACTCGTCCCGTCCGTCAGCATGTCCAGTCAGGTTCGGGAAATGAGCACCAAGGTCGTGCATAGAGTACTTGTTGGGATACTGCCCGCTCAGCTGATGCTCGAGAAGCGGTTCGAGAAGGTATGCCAACCACCTAGGCTGTGTGTAGAGAAAGAATGGGAAAGCCGGGAAGATGACGTCTACAGTCTGACTGTTACCATTAGAAGAAATCTCCTTTAGGAAGAGCAAAGGGTTTTCTTGGGTCCCGGAAAAACTGGTGGCGCCCATCACCTGTCGTGCAGACAAGGCGACGATGTCTACATAGTTGGTCGAGCCAGATGCATAGGCATCAATGCGCAGTTGTTCGGAGTAGTTGCTGGCCAGACTATTGGCCACAGCAAAGTCACCATAGTGAAACTGAATGAGCTTGTCATCTTGGGGGAACCATGACTTCCATAGTGGTCGCATGAAAGTTAGGCCACGAGCGGATGCATATTGGGTGACAGGGTCTTGAATGTGCGTGATTGTGAACAGCACGCTGTTGCTGACGGTTGAAGCAGTAGCTGACGGCTTGGCCAGCTTGAAGGACTTTGAGAAGGCAAACACCGGCTCCTCGTCCATCACAGCGCGAAACTTGCCATCGACCTGATTCTGCAACGTCCCGGTTCGGGCGAAGCGCTGGCGGAGTAGCGCAGAAGTGCCAGACTCGTGACGGACATCGACTGGTCCCGTAAAGTGCAGTTGTCCCCACTCAGGCTGATCGTTTGTCTCCGTGAACAGTTGCTGAACCTGTCGCTTGACTTGCCAGGTCTTTAGTCTCTCGTTCACTCCAGGCGCGACGTGTTGGAACAAGCCCCATTCTATGAGACTCTCCCTCTTGCCGCTAACCCATTGTCCATTGACGTCGACGTAGATGTCGACATCAAAAGTGCCTTGTACGTGTATCGACAGATACGCTGCTGGTATTGTTTGCCGCAAAGTTGAGGTGGGTGTTATGGGTGAGAGGAACGAGAGGGTAATTTCGAGATCTTTTGCGGCGCGTAGACTGCTGGGGGCTGGTATCGAGTAAGTGAGATTGGTGGTCGACGCGTCGTACTTTGCGCCTTTGTAGGTCGGATAAGATATCGTGTAGCTGCACACGAACAGGTTAACACCAAAGATGTTCCAACAGACCAGGTTACATACCCTTCATCCTTTTCATCTAGGGAATCGTGTGGTCGGCCTAGCAGCGGGAATACTTGGTTCGAGTCCGGAAGAGAAGCGAGAACGCCGAAACCAATCTGTGACGAGGTTTGTCAGCGTGCGGGTGTAGCTAATTGACTGCTTGTACTGTAGAAGCATACCTCCGAACCTGTCCAGAACATGGGCCACTTGGTCCATGGCTCCTCCCTCGCATTTTGCAGCCATGTGCTGAGATATGGGTTCCTCACGATCAACGGAAGAACAGGCGGTCGGAGAGTTGAGGCTTCGACAGCGCTTGCTAGGAGCGCCGTCGCAACAACAGTGAAGGGTCGCATGACAGCGGCCAATCAAACCCAAATCGCAAAATCAGTAACAATATGGTCAAAAATACGATGAATAACACGACGATGGAATCATGAGTTTGTCTTGTATTGTATACACAAGTAGCTGAGCACCAGGTTGGAGTTGTCAGCTGTGATGGGAGCTTGGGGTAGCAGTCTGCGGGGTTGTGGAGCAGCCAATCGGCAGCAGGTGCCTTGCATCACGGAGCGCGCCGGCTATCGTCTCACGTTTCATCTTGCGCGTCCTGCTGTCATGTCCTCTGCATGCACGCGTTGATGCACAATAGCAGAGCATGCGTTTGGTATCAAAGTCGTCCATTCAAGCCCTGCTCTTCGCCATGTCGGCCAAATCCGTTGCAATGTTCGAGTAACACAATCTATGTCGTCATCGGGCCATCCGTGAAGCCGGAAACGATTTAGGCCAAGCTCTGGGCGCTCTCAGTGGATGGCGCTCCATCAGTCGTCTGCGCACCTCGTCGTCTCCACACGGACGTAATTGCGCCCATCAATGCAGAGGCCGACCGACCTTGCTCCCTCCATCTTCCTAGCGGTGGTGTCAGAACGCTATCTTGGACTGACCCTACTGGGCTGGGAGTGCTTATATTCCAGTCATCCATGGGATATGCTGGGTGTGGACGGTAGCATATGGGAGAGTCATCATCGCTCTTGCGAGGGATTGTTGGTAGAGGGCGTAGGGGATACACTGGTGCCACGAGCCTGATAGATGGTGGGATGGAGAGACGGTACGACTTGGGTGCTCTGGGGATACGGCTAACAGGCTGTTGTGCCTGCTCTCCGTCACAATCGATTGACATTCCTGCCTGTGGATCTGGTGCACCACGAGGGACGTAGGTGCATGGCTGCTCTGTACTTCCCACGAGGCAAGTCGACGCTCCTCGTGTAGGCGATCTCCGGGGCTGCATTGATTTGGGTCGAGTGGGAGTGTCTGTGTTCGTACCCTGTTCGCTCTTGCTCCTGGCAGTCGCTGCTGTTCCGCCCTTGAGGGTCTCTTTGCAGTCACGCCAAACAAATCCCGATTCTATGCCAAAGGGGCTCTGGGCTCTGTTTGTCTCTACCGCTCCGCTGCGATCATCCTCCAATGGTTCTATCACAGAGAGGTCATTCTCCACGCCACCCCCGGTATGGTCTTGGTCGAGCAATCCCAGATCCCTAAGCTGGTCCCAAGTGCGATAGTAGTATCGAAAAGTAGCAAATGGCTGGTCAATGGGATCGATGAGCGCGAATTTGTAGAAACGTTTTGGCAGTTCTGGTCCTGCGCGGCCGGCGCTCACGAGGCGGGTTGCAGTTAGTATGATTTTAGACATCGTCCAGTCGCATACATACCTGATACCCTTGCCAGTCTTTGCATGTTCTGTTTCCTTGTATTCTTCCGCTTGCCGTTCGACACGCTTCCTTCCGCCTGCACGGTGTATTCGTATCTCAACACGTGCTTCCTCGTCGAATAGACCCACGATATTCCTCTCGTATCCGGGCGGTGTAAAACACAACACACGTTTTTCAATCCTCGTTTTGCCATTCTCGTCCTCGGACGTCTCAAACAGCCCAAACATGGTCTTGCCTTGCCAGTTCTCTGCTTTCCCGGTCGACCAGCTTGTGACGTATGCACCGCCAATATACAGCTTGAAGAGGAAGTAGTGGCCTTTAGGAACTGGTGGTGAGACCGAATATCCTATCCAGAAGGTGCTGCCAGGATAGATGGGTACATAGACACTGCATGTTGACGCTTTGTTGTCGACAAACTCAGGTGTGAAGCCAGTGATACCACGCGCGACGTAGTGATCTCTAGGGCCAGGATGGTATTCAGGGAGTGTCTCGATATCGAATTGCGAGTGTAGCCCAACGTTAATACTGCGGTAGTGCATGGTGGAGGTGGTGATGGTGCGGTAAAGTTTGCAGTGATTAGGGCGACCAAAGGAGACAGCAGTCGCACCTGCCTTTACCAATGAAGCACGTGGAGAAACTAGCGTAATCGCACCATCCAAACTCATCCAAGTTGTCTCATCGATTTCTCTGCTTCATAGATAATTGCAGACATTTTCTATGTGCAGGCCAGGAGCTGCATGAGAAGATCCTATCAGTTGGCGTGTTTGTTATCACCAACGATATCTCTTCTAGGCAAAACATTCAAAATAAAATTCCCTCTCACTTAGCTTCTCCACAATGACTACCGCCTTGCGGGAACTTACCATTATAGTAGCAACTCAGCACAGCACTGCGCAAGGTCACGACCTCCCTTCTAACGTGCCCCTCATACTATATACTTATTAACACATATGTCCAGACCCCCTCTTTTCCATCCACGACCACTACCTTTAGCAAGAACTAACAGACTCAATTCTCAACTAAAAGTCCAGGACCTTGACGACGATATCAAGAAGATCCTTACCACTCGTGTCAAGCGTAGCGAGTACTATGCACGCACGAAAAATACCCATGTGATCTAGTCGATGAAGTACAAGGAGGCTCTTTTAGCTAGGAAGAAGCCCGCGAAAGAACCAAAGTTTGCAGGGTTCACAAACAAGAACCGGGTGCCTAGCCAATCCCCCGGTTTCTTCAACAACACCAGGACAGGGACAAGAAAAGGATATCGACATCAGAGGTTTCGTAGTAGCTGTATGAGAAGTTGATGACAGGAAGTTAATTTCGTATGCAATCATAAATTCACTGCTGATTATTCTGATTATTCACTCTTTTCGTGTTGGCGACTACGATAATATTGTCGTTTCCTCATTACGGCGTGCTGAATACTGCCGAGGCTTATCATTAGTCATATGCTCTTTTCTTACTCTTTTCCCTCACCAGGCTTTTTGTCCTTTTCCAAATAATCTTTGATACTGAACATGCCAGTACCCCTCTCTAATGGCTTCGCTTGAGTCTCGCTCGGCTTCCAACCGATCATGTAAATTAGTCGGAAAGTGGCAGGTAGTGTTCCGTCTTGGTTGCCGTGTAGCTCTTTATATATGCCCTCAGCCGCCAATAGCACATCTCGCTGTATAGGGCCCTTCTCTCGCGACAGCACAGCGTTCGACTCGCCCATGGCCTGTAGATCCTTCATCAACGAGAAGGTATCTGGAAAATCAACTACGATATCGTCCACATCCACAGTCAGGAGGTTGAAGCCGGCTTTTTGTAGGAGACCGCCGACATCTTTGACATCCGCCAACGGGGAAGTGTGTGTCGAGACGCCGCCTCGTCGGTCTAGCTCTGCTAGTTGAAGGGACGTGCGAAGTTCGTACAGACTATCGCCGCCCATCATGACGCCGATAAAGGGACAATCCGGCTTTAGTATGTTATTGACTTGGGCCAGAACTGATGGCAAATCGTTGATCCAATGCATGCTCAGATTGCTCAAAACAGCATCAAATGTATTCGCTTCATATGGCAGTAGTTCCGACGTCGGCAAGACTTCTCGTACAATATCAATCTCCTTGTTAAATGGCATATCCGCATCTCGGTACAGCAGTGTTTCGGAGGAATCTGCGGCTGTGATGGTGCCAATGCGCTTCGACCGTGGGCCTTTGTCTGGCGCATCCTCAGAGGGAAAGGTAAGCGCCCGGGCTAGATTACATGCGTTGGCACCGAGGTCAAGAACTTTGGGGAAATGGCGGTTGATATCCTATACCCATTAGCGGTGCTTCGTTGTTAGTGGGGAGGACATACTAAGACTCGCTCACACAGCCTCGACGCCACCTCGTCTCTCAAGTAATCCACGCCTCTACTAGTCTCTTTGTCTGATGCAGCTCTTTCCTTTTGCATCCATTTCTGCTGAGCACTAAATATTTCCATCATGGGCGCTCCGGGAGCTTGAACGGCATAGCGACGCGTACTTTGGCGCGGCAAACATCGTCGCCTCAATGGTGGAATGAACGCGCGTACCGAGAAGGTGGCCATATTGATTGGGAAAGGCAATTGAGCCAGCAAAATTGATACAAGTCGAGTGAAAGCAATGCGCGTGGGGAGAGAAGGTGTGTCGAAAGCACTACGTCAAGACCCTGGAGTGTCTGCACCAATCGGCGTTTGGCTCCACCGAGCTCTCCCTCGACTCTCCACAAGTTATCCCCCCATCAGCCTTGCTGTGCCCGTGAGCTGGCCGTCAAGAGGAGGAGTAGAGGAAGAACAGTGTGTCATCATCGATTGCGAACTCGCCATGGCACAGCCCTTTCCATACACGTACTACGCATGCGACTGCTTCGACAGCAACACCACGACGGTTACGAAACGCTCGTCCCAATTCATCGCCGCATCAGAAGACGAGGAGCAGAACTTTGACCCGCAAGACGCACGCTCAAACTACGCCCTCTACCCGCTCGAACATCTCCTCTACTGCGAAGATTGCCTGCAAATACGGTGTCCACGATGTGTCATAGAAGAGACGCTGAACTGGTACTGTCCCAACTGCCTGTTTGAAGTGCCGAGCTCTGTGGTCAAGAGCGATGGGAACCGGTGCACGCGAAATTGCTTCAACTGCCCGGTGTGCATATCGCCGCTTATAGTTAATCTGCTCGAAAGCCCTGATGCGGACCAAGGCGCACCGGACCGACACATACTCGCGTGCCCGTACTGCCACTGGAGTACTGTAGAGACGGGCATAGAGTTTGAGAAGCACACTGGTGTATACGGTCAGATTGCGAGGATAGCAAACGGTGGAAAGCCAATACCGACGTCTAAGGAGCGTGACAAGGAGCGCGAGAGGCGCAAGGAGATGGAAGCTCGGCAGCAAAACCCCTTGTCGCCTTCTAGTGACTCGACGGGCATGGACATAGGAGAATACGAACCACCTACTCGCGATGACTTGTTCTCGAATCTCGCTGCCTTTTACAAAGCACAACTAGAGGCTCAGACACCGGCGAATCCCCTCGAGATGAACTTCTCCTCACCATCCGCATATTCCCGCATTATGAACTTGTATTCAACCACTACTGCAAAGAAGCAGAAGCGCGACAAGCCGACACCAATGCGTGAGGCGGCTTCCGAACTCGAGGGTCTGGTTATACACGATCCCTCGTCGGACAATGCAGCAATCGAGCGTATCAAGCGAGGCGGCTGGGGCAGTACCCTCTCGCCCGCCCAGAAGCTCGCCCAGCAAAATCCTTACATCAGATTCGACGACGAGCTACGGCCAATTGCAACCTTGCTTTGTACAAAGCGCTCAAAACGATGTCGCTCGTGTCGGCACATTCTCTCCAAACCAGAGTCGAAAATCACTTCAACACGTTATAAAATCAAATTACTGGCACTCAACCACATCCCTCGACTCAGCATCCGCGCCCTGCCACCCACCTCGGACGTTCCCCCACTTCCCGGTATGCTACCCGTCCCACCACCGCCCTTCAACTACAACGCCCTCCGTCCCGGCCTCCCAGCCCACTTTCTCCTGCACCTCAGCAACCCGCTCTTTGACCCCATCCGCGTCACCCTGGCAACGGCTAGTACCACGCCTGGAAAGGTGCAATCCCGAATTACGATCCTCTGTCCCCAATTTGAGGTCGGCGCCAACACTGATGTCTGGGATGACGCACTGTCCTCGTCTCCCGCCCCAATGCCGCGTCGCTCAACCATCAATGCCGAGACGGGACAGATTGAAGCAGGCAAGGTCTGGGATAAAGGCCGGAATTGGACGAGCGTGGCTATTGAAGTCATCCCAGGCTTTCTAAGTGAGCTTGGCGATGACGAAGAGCTGGAGGAAGATGACAATCTACTCGAGATACCCATTTTCGTAAGGCTGGAGTTTGAGGCTGATGTCAACGCCGAGGAAAGGGGACTAGGGGATTCCAGAGGATCCAAGGGGGAGAGGGAGAAGCGCGAGGAGGCATTTTGGACGGTGGTGGGTGTAGGGAGGATAGTGGAATCGTAGTCATGTGTATTTAGTGATACCCCGTTAATGATGATGGATGAGATTTTTGTCAATCAACGTCGTCTTGTTCGGAGAATAGGATATTAACTTTCCATGAATTAACCCACTCTTTCCTGTACGAGGATATGCGACTACCCAAAATGCGTCTCGTTAGGAAACACATCCCCATCTTTCTTCTTCTTTGTCTTCCGCGTGAACATGCCATCCAGCGTGTTGCCTTGGCTAGCTTCTCGCTTGTGCGCTGCTACCTTCTTCTCGCTCTTCACTGCTGTCTTCTTCGCTTGCCTAGGAATCGGAGGCTCGTCTGCGTCGTCATCTTCTTGTTTTACCATGGCGCCGGGCGGACCTCGATCGCCCTCGGTTGGCCCTTCAGCACCATCCTCAAACAAATTCCGCCAAGTTCCGTCCAGAACCTGCGAAGAGTTGCCGTAGAGATTGACGTGGTACGCATTCTTCATTCCAGCGAGACAGATGTCTCTTCTCTTCGCAAAGTCAAACATTGGCTTGGGGTACGTCTTGATGCTACCCTCTGCATCCACAGCCGACGATCCATCACCCTTGATCAAGCAACCCCATTTCTTCTGGTCTACAATCGGAGCCTTGTGGGGTTCATAAATATACTTTTTATCGAATTTTGCCAATTCAGGCACATACTTTCTCACAAACTCGCCGTCCTTGTCCCACTTTTGCGGAAACGCAATGGGCGAGTAGCAGCGGTAGAACTGGGCGAAAAAAGCAGTGCAGGATAACCACTGCCAGTTCCCAATGTTGCATGCAGCCTCGTGGTCAATGAGCCACTCTTCAAACACTTCGGCGCCCCGCTCCCAGTCAATGTAGCAGCCGCCTCTTGTGAGAAAACAAGCTACGGCGTGACGCCCAAGATGGTGGATCCAGCCTTCCTCTGCAAGCTGGCGCATGAGCGCGTCGATCCACGGAAAGCCTGTTTTACCGTGCTTCCAGCGCTGAAAATGGGCTTCTGCTTCTGCATCATCGGCCATATACTCTCCGGTGATGAGGCCGGATTTGGTGTCGACTTTTGAGGGGAGATGCCAGGGTATGAAACGACAGTTTGGGTTGTTGTATGTCTGACCAAAGGAGTATCCCAATGCGGCTTGGGCACCAAAGTACATGTCGCGGAAGAGAAGCTGGCCTGTCAGACTAACAGGCGGTTGAGAGGCTTTTCCTTTGAACTTGTCCACTACATCCTGGGCACGCCAGTAGAAGAGGCGGCAACTCAAGGACCCAAAGTGCATGTGTGGTGAGAGGAGGGTGGTAGATTGAGGTTCAAAGGCCGTGGGGGCGGTCTTGGGCTTTTCAAACGTCGCCGTGTACTCTTCGTTTGCAATGATTTCGTCAAGAGCCCGTAGCGCTTGTGTCTCTCCGCCACGATGGGCTGTCGTCGCAGGTTTTAGGCCCAGCTCTTCCATGGTGGGTACTGCAAAGTCACTGTTTGGCCCTGCCAAGCCATTGTATGACGCCTCATCGCCATCTCTGTGCATTGCATTTACATCTGGCTGACTTTCTGGTCTTTCTTGGTCAAATTCTGGATCAGTTTCTCCTGGATTGGGAAGTGATTTTGGTGCTGGTAATGGCCTAGAGATGCGGCCAATCTTCTTGCCCGCAGCTTGGACCTGGGTGATGCTCATTGTCGGCTTCCCATGGTTCTGCTTCACCAGTTCGTCGGGATCGTACAGTGTCCTCCCCGTTTTTACAACAACCTCGACGCCTGCCTTTTTCGCAATTTCCAAAACCTTGTCATCTCGCTCTCTGGCATATGCATCTGTGTCCTTTTCAAATACCAGATGAGTGATTTTCCAGGCCTTGAATAGTTTTGGAAACAGAGTCTGAGGCGCTTCTCGGATGACAAAGAGCTTCGACTTTGGATTCAGCTTGGTGATGGATTGGGACAGATCATTCTGACAGTCCAGAAGGTACTGCCAGCGATTGGGCCCTACACGGGCGCGGAAGACGTAGTGTGGATCCCATGTCCAGATGGGGTAGAGACACGTTGGGTTGAGGTCCAAGGCGGCTTTGAGAGCTGGGGAGTCGTGGAGGCGCAAGTCGGTCCTAAACCAGTAGATCACTCGGGGTTTCGACATTGGGCTGTGTCGGGCTTGGGCACGAAACCCTGAAGCTCGTGCTGGAGGTGAGCAAAGCTTGCAAGGAATCTGGTTCAGGGTGCGTTTGAACGTCTGCAGGATGGAAGCCTAGGGCGCAAAAACGAAAGCGATACTGCCCAAGTCCTAACCAATGCACGAAGAACGGCATGGCATCCATGCTGTCATAGATCGAAGCTAAATGCTCGCTTATCTGCCGGGTCTAGTAGGTAAAAGACCAATCGGCCTTTTAGGTGCATTGCAGTGTATGTGTAAGCATCGCAGCACAATTTTTTTTGGTAGGTGTGAGTGTCTGAATCAAGAATAGATGATACTACACAAAGGGTGTGATATCGTTGGTTAAGCACGAATAGACGAAACCTCAACAAATGCCAGCGCTGCTCGGACTATAATGGCGGCTTTGACAGCTCAGCATGTTAATGTGGAAGCTCCTGATTTCGAAACGTCGAGCTTACGGCGTCTATCCGGGACCCTGCAGTACCTCCCCCACCACGCTGCTGGTGGCCGTGTACTTTTTTTTTGATTTTGATTTGAGGCGAAGGGCAGTATCAGGCCGATCTGTGGTAGTAGCTCGCCGTCGCAGGTGGAGGTGGTGTGGTGTGGTGTGGCACGACATTGTTATGATTGCAGCTACCCCGCACGAGGGCGTGAAAGGAGGAGGTAGCTGATCGGAGGAGCATCGGGAGAGCAAGACAAGGTCGGCCGGCCACCAGCAGGGCGTGTTCGCGCATGATGATGAAAGCTCAGCCAGCAACGGCTTGCTAGCGCGGCTATGCATCGTCATTGCAGAGTTTGGGTGGCCTCGGGAACTAGTTGGAGTGCTGGCTGCGGGTCCAAGCTCCCCGCGCTCGTGGCCCAGGGTTTGTGGTGGGCGTGAAAAACAATCTCTCAACAGATAATTGTGCGCGCTTTGACCGACAGGCCCTGGCTTCATCCATCAATTGACCCCAAGCTGGCCTGGAGTCCGTGACGTGTACCCCTAAATTCTGCCCAAGGCACTTATCAGTCCAGAAGACTGAGCGTGCCGCAACTACCGCTGCTTTGCCTTCGGTACAACTTGCACTGCAGATCGGCGCCTTCTCAATACGGTACTTTGCTGCGGGGAAACAACACGGCCTGCATACAAGCCCATCTGCCATCTACTCGTCTGCCGCCTGCTGTCTGCCTTTGACTCGACTTCACAGCTGTAAACTCTTCTTCTCCTGCACTTTGTTGTGTCCTTGCACGTCAATTACCATGGCGCAGCCCTTGGAAGATGCGTATATTACGGTACGTTGGCGGCGTGCAGTGGTACAAGACACGCGAGCTAACATGCATGCAGCTTCTTATGAGCGATTCCTACCTGCCAGGTGCTGTAGTTCTCGCCAATTCCCTGCGCGATGCCGGCACCAAGAAGAAGCTTGCCGTGCTCGTTACCATGGACACGCTGTCTGCGGACACGATTGGTGAGCTCAAGACGCTCTACGACTATCTGATCCCGGTCCAGCGTATTCGCAGCTCCAATACCGCGAACCTGTACCTCATGGGACGGCCTGACCTTGCATTCGCATTTACCAAGATTGCCCTGTGGCGGCAGACACAGTTTCGCAAGCTGGTCTACCTCGATGCTGATGTAGTAGCTCTGCGCGCGCTGGACGAGCTTTTCGACATTGAGGCGTCGTTTGCTGCAGCTCCAGACATTGGTTGGCCGGATGCCTTCAACAGTGGCGTCATGGTCATCAGGCCAGACATGGGCGAATACTGGGCGCTGCACACCATGGCCGCGGCTGGCGACAGCTTCGACGGCGCAGACCAAGGCTTACTGAACCAGTACTTCGAGCACCGTCCGTGGCAGCGACTAAAGTTTACCTACAACTGCACACCCAGTGCAGAGTACCAGTGGGAACCGGCCTACCGCCACTACAAGCACGATATCGCTGCCGTCCACTTCATCGGCAAGAATAAGCCCTGGTCGGTCCAGCATACAGGTGGAACAGGTGTCTACGGAGAGCTCCTAGCACAATGGTGGGCTGTACATCAGAGGCATTTGCACAGGGTTAAAGCAACCAAAGAAGCGGGTGAGGCACATAGCACTCAAAGTGACTTTTCCTCTCCCCCTGCCCCTGTCGAGGCCTCGGTCATTACCACCGAGCCTCCTATGACTGAACCTGGTGATGAAATACAGAATATTGACCAAGGCGTGATAGAACCGACCGCAGAGCAACGCAAGTTTTCCGCACCCGAGATGCAATGGGACGCTACCAAGTAATGTGCCTACCAATGCCCTTTGCACACTTTGCTAACAAGTCCAGGGCGGAACCACCGTCAGAATCGAGGCCGGAGGCTGCCAACTTTCCCACCCATACCTACGCTTTCAGTGACAACCCTTCGCTCTTCCAAGCACCGCGCGGCTACCCTGAAGCCCCAAGGGACATGTGGTACAAGGTTCCAGACAACAAACCTAGGCCTGCTGAACAGCCCAAACCCATTTTCCCATGGGAACAAAAGGCTGACAAGCCCAAGCCCACTCGTGTATTTGCTGAAGATTTGTCCCCAGAACCCACCCCTGCCCCCACCCCTTCGAACCACCCCTTCTCTACCAGACATTACGATGACGAGATTGCCGTCTCAGCGGGACCGGAGAAGGTCATGAGCCCCGGCCAGAGCGACTCGTCGGACCAGCAGTGGCAGTCCTACCAGCGGGCCAGTGCCAATGCTTGGGACAGCGTTCCGGGTATTGAGAACTACGTTCGTGCCATATCGGATCTCAACGGGAGCGGAAAACGCGGTAAGAACCAATCCATGCGACAGACGACAGGCACGGATGACATCAGTTCACCGTTGCTGGAACGCAGACAACGTCGAGAGAGCCTTATCCTGACCGATTTTCCAACCGCAGAGGACCGTCCCAGTCTCCCCGTAACTCCAGCCCCCGTCCGCCGTCCAATGTTCTGGGGTGAAGAGAGAAATCAAGCAGGTGAACTTCCCTCAGCTACAGGTGTCCCTGACCAGACCGAATGGGTAGGTCCGCAGTGCGGCTTTTCTTCTTTCAACGCATCTGATTTCCCATCCCATTGAGGATCTTTTTCGTCAGCTACCGCAGCTGCTCTAACTCCCCTTGTTTCCTACTCGCCACCAGTGTCGCCAAGGCTATCCCAGCTGAACCAGGCGTTCCGTCTCCATCCCCTCTATGAAGTAGCATTAGTCGCAGCGGAGTGACGTTAGCTTCTCTTACAAGCCCCGATTTCCTAGTGTCGCAGCCCACTTTCTACGTCTTCGATATCATCTCCCCCCTTGCCCTTGCTCGTCGTCTCAGCGACTCCTTATAGGGCCAGAGCTGACTTTGAACCCTCTAGAACCCTGAAGAGAGACTCGACCAGCTGCGCCGCTCCTCCCTTATGGAGTTTGAGCACTTGAAAAAGGACGAGCACCCAGATCCGCCGCTGCGCGCGCTTCCAGAGCACTCCATCGCTGGAGAGAAGGAGGCTAGCGCTGGCCATGCTCCGATTGGATCGGATGGAGCAAACGACGGACCCGTCGAGAAAGATTTTGCTGCCACCAGCCAGTCTACACTGTCCGAAGGAGAGCAAGTTCAAGCCGGCAAGACGACCTTTAACGTACCTGTCTTTGGAGACGACAGCGCTGCGGATAAGCAGGCTGTGGGAGACGAGCTGAGCCCCACGCAGTCTACGACCTAGGGAAGCGATGGGATTGTATGTTGATGTTTGCGATACACGCTGCTATAAGCTAATGTCCTGGAGGTGGGGGCAACGCGGCGATTCCATTTTTATGTTCCTGTTCCCGTTTGTACACTTGTGTATTTCGAGATGAATGGTCGCGAATTGGGGTTTCTGCATTTGCATGCATTGCGTAGCGGACTGCTTATAGCTTATTCGTTTGCTTTTGTGTCTGGTTTTAGTTGAAGTTGAGCACGCGTGATTTGCACATGTGGGCTGGGCTGTACTTATGCAGGGACGCAGGGAGCATTTCGTGCATGCGCTTGGACCGGCCGCTAAAGAGCTTGACTTGGGTTGGCGCTTGCGCAAGTCTGCTGAGTTCTGGTTTGCTTGAACAGCCACAGACATGCCACCAAGATGGCCGGGCCCCGCTTGCTGCCCCTCACTGCTTTTGCCCCTCGGTTTGCGGCCTTCACACACGCACCTGCCCGATTAATACCAGCACCCGTTTGTAGACCGCGAATAAGCGTGTCAACCACCTTCAGCCATTCCCGGAGACGCCTTTGCTCTTCACCGTTGTTGCAAAAACCCGTCGCGGACGCATACACGCCTGACAGACTGCCAAACACTGCCTGGCCCTACCTATATCGACCGCTCGACAAAATGGCGCACCTTGACCCGTACTTCAAGCAGGTCGACGCCCTGCAGGGGAACTTTATCGAGAGGCTGAGGGAAGCCGTCGCTATTCCGAGTATCAGCTCTGAAGACCTGAGGAGGCCTGATGTCGTCAAGGCATGTTTTAGAGAGATGTCTCCGCTTGGATCAGCGTGGCTGACTCTTGTCCTAGATGGGCCACTGGCTCGCCGACCAGATCAAGGCGCTCGGCGGCACTGTTGAGCTCCGTGAGCTTGGAAAGCAGCCCGGTCGTGAACATCTCGACCTCCCGCCGTGTCTCCTGGGACGCTATGGCGACGACCCCAAGAAGGTCAACGTTCTCGTCTACGGCCACTACGATGTGCAACCCGCGAACAAGTCCGACGGCTGGGCGACGGACCCCTTCACCCTGAGCATCGATGACAAGGACCGCATGTACGGACGTGGCAGCACAGACGACAAGGGTCCCGTTCTCGGATGGCTGAACGCAATCGAGGCACACCAGAAGGCAGGCGTCGAACTGCCAGTAAATCTGGTCATGTGCTTCGAGGGTATGGAGGAGAACGGCTCCGAGGGTCTGGACGACACCATCCGCGCAGAGGCGAAGAAGTTCTTCAAGGATGTGGATGTTGTGTGCATCTCGGACAATTACTGGCTGGGAACCGACAAGCCCTGCTTAACATACGGTGTCCGTGGATGCAACTACTACCAGGTCGAGGTCTCTGGGCCTGGCCAGGATCTGCACTCTGGTGTCTACGGCGGCATGACACATGAGCCTATGACTGACTTGGTGCGCATCATGAACTCGTTTGTCGACCCTGACGGCAAAATCCTCATCAAGGGCATCGACGACCTTGTTGCCCCTCTTACTGAAGAGGAGGCTGCTCTCTATCCACCAATCGCCTTCACCATGGACGGTCTGAGGGAATCGCTCGGTGGTGAGACGACAATCCACGACAACAAGGAAGATGCGCTAAAGCACAAGATGCGATACCCATCTCTGTCGCTCCATGGTATCGAAGGTGCTTTCTACTCTGAAGGCGCAAAGACCGTCATCCCGGCCAAGGTCATTGGAAAGTTCTCCATCCGCACAGTACCCAACATGGAGATTGACCCGGTCACCAAACTGGTCGAGAAGCACGTCAACGATGAGTTTGCGAAGCTCAAGTCGAAGAACAAGATGAAGTTTAGCGTTGTGCACTGCGGAAAGTGGTGGGTAGAGGACCCCAACCACCCCAACTACACTGCAGCTGCAAAGGCCGTCGAGAGAGTCTTTGGCGTCAAGCCCGACATGACGAGAGAGGGTGGCAGTATCCCGGTGACGCTCACTTTCCAGGAGGAGCTAGGCAAGAACGTCTTGTTGCTGCCCATGGGTAGCTCAACGGACGCTGCGCACTCGATCAACGAGAAGCTCGACAAGCGCAACTACATCGAGGGCACCAAGCTACTCGGAGCCTATCTGCACTACGTTGCAGCGGAAATTAAGCGTGATTAGACTGGAGACTGGATCCATGAGGATCAGCAGCACAATGAACGATTGAATACCCATGAAATCTTGAACGCCTTGAACATTTTGGTCTTGAATATCTCGTACCGAGAACCATGAATGAATGCAAACATGATGCTGTGTCGTTAAAACACGTTCGTATGACCAGAACCAGCACATGTGCCCTATATACCTGGTTGGAATGCCGAGTGTTTCCCGGTTATATCATGTTCTCATACTAACTTGGAGGGGTCTACGGGTGCTGTTGTTGGCAGCTTTGACCACATCGGCGCGGAACAACTAAAAAAGTTCAGCGTGGAGCCGCAGCCTTGGAAAGCAAGACGCCAGCAACAGCCATTGCGGGCGCAACCTCGCAATTCCGCGCTCACGACAAGCCAATCTCACACAATGTCGACATGTAAATCGCTCCTTCGCGCCGCCAACCCTTTCCAGCGGGCACAGCCGTCTCTCCTCCCCCTCACACAAACCCGCTACGAATCCTCCACACGCCGGCACCGCAAACTGCTCGCTTTACCAGAAGCACCGTCGTACACGCCGTCGAGCCCAACCCCGTCGCTTGTTTTCAATCCCCCGTCTTCGGCTCCAAACGTCTACCACACCCCGCTCAAGTTCCTCCCCCAGCAAGACAAACGCCGGCAAATCATGGCCGCGGCACAATCGTACGCAAATAAGGCGTCTTTATCGCGGCAAACATCAAACATTGCTGCTCCGGGCACGCCCTTGGCAGACTCGAGTCGCCTCCCGCCGCGGCCCTCTGCCGCCCTCCCGCAGCCGCTGCGCGAGCCGTACGAGAAAAAGTACCACTTGAGCGAGGCGCAGGTGGATGAGATACGGCGGCTACGGCACCAGGACCCGGATACGTGGACCCGGATACGGCTGGCGGAGAAGTTTGGGTGTAGTCAGTTTTTCGTGGGCTTGGTTGCCAAGAATGAGGAGAAGGCGAAGAGGGTGGAGAGTATGCATGAGGAGGCGAGGAGGAAGTGGGGAGCTAGGAGACGTGAGGCGAGAGAGGATCGGGGGAGGAGGAAGGTGCTTTGGGGGAGGGACGCTTGAATCACAGTACGAGGTGGGAGGGGGGGAGATATTTACCTGGGCATGTGTATGAAAAAGGAGCGAGTATACATATATGTCTTGATGTATTGTATGGACGATTTGTGCATAAGATTCGTTACGAGTACCTACTGCACTATCCTACCTCATCTCTACCTCCCTCTCCGTCTCTACTCTGCCTTTCCCTCCAACACGAAACACAAAGCCTTCTCCCTCTCCCCTCGCGCCGGCCCCCACCTTCCAGCACTCAAACCTCCCCTTCTTAACAACCTCCCAGCGCTGTAGCCTTTCTGCCTCTGCCTCTTCCATACTTATCGCAGCCGCAAACTTCAGCACCTCGACACGCCGCACTGCCAGCCGCGTCACCGGCGTGCCTTGTGGCCATGACGTAGGTACCAGCGGGCGGTACGTTGAAGGCGTCGTGGAACGCGAAGTCAATATGGTAGCGCAGGAGAAAAGGGACGAGAGCTTAGAGAGAGAAGATGTCAAGTGTGTGGATGCAGTTGACAGCGTGGTCGATGCATTTGTAGCATTTCGCAGGTCCCACGTGAAAGCGTCCATGTCTTCGAGGATGATTGAGTGGATGCGTCGGTTTATACTCTTATGTTTCTCTTTGTCGAATAGATGGGAGGGGAGAGTGTGCAGTGACGCTATCAAACATTCCCAGGACTGTGGGCGGAAGATATGGACGTGTTGGAGTGCTGTTTTGATTGCGCTGATAATATCGTGCTTTTGAAAGTCCATGGCGTTATTTACTTTCAGAGCTTTCACCACGTAGATGAGGACTTCTGCTAGGCGGGTGACACTAAAATGGTACAACGGGTCGAAGAGGACGATGGCGGCTTCTTGGCCGTCGAAGGGTGTAGAGAAGAGCGTTTTGGGTAAGATGGCGTGGGCGATGATGAGATAGAGAAGTGAGGTTTTGCCTGCGCCAGAAGGATGGTGTGTTGATGGCGGGGAGATGAATTCGAGGATAGGCGGTCCTGAGATTGGAATTATAGCGTCTAACTCGGGTATGTTGAAATAGCCAGGCAGTGGTGTAGTGGCGATGTTGCTATGAGATAGTTAGTCAACTGTAAATAATTCAACAACGCCCATTCCTCTACAAGAAATCAATGTACTTTTGCTGCCTCTTTAACAAGAGCCCACGCAGAGAATTGAGGACCTAATCTCACATCAGCAAAAAATAAAGGGTGAAGAATTTGCACAGTCGAATTGTGTTCGTGTTGACAAAAACATACCGAGCTCAAATCCTCAACAGCAACCTCCGCCAATAACTTCTCCCCCAACCTCTTTGCCCCATCATCACTCATCACGACTGCTTTCAGAAAAAAAAACGCCTCCCGCAAAATATTCTCTTTTACAGTCTCATTCAATTCCTAGCCCTCTCCTTTCTCGCAATGTCGCCACCAGTTACTATGATCCACCCCTCAGAGATGGAGGCCGCAATCAACGTCCTCCCGAATGGCAAACCACGGAAACCACCAATCAATCTGCGCGACTGCGAATTGAAAGAACTCGTGCAGTACAAGTGCAATGTGAAGAAGTCAGAAAAGCAGGGCGGAAAGCCGAATGTAATTTGTAAGCCGGTGGTGAGGATGTTGAGAAGGTGAGTAATGTGAGGGTGCAAGATCTTGGCAGTGTGACACGATGTATCCGACATGGAAGAATAACTTGCAACGGGACAACCAACTGACGGCTGCTAGATGTGCGGACGGCTTGAGTGTGGAGACAACAGCTTGGGAGAGCTGGAAGGCGAGGCAGGAAAGTGCGAATGGCAGGCCATGAGCCATGTGAGCGGAGGACGAGTCAAAACACAACCGTCATCTTGGTAACAAATGACCACTGGTACTTTTTATTTGTTCAAGTACAGGTACAACTTCATGCAAATGCTTGTTTATAATTCGTACCAAGAGTTACAGGGCGTTGAGAACCCAGCAAGATACGCAATCGATAGACGCCGGTAATCTCGCGCGATAGGCCAGTCGCGGCTATCAGCAGCAGCTCTACTACTCTGAACGACTTATAGTACAACTTCTAGCGGAAGGAATAATCAACGCCGCTCACATGCCCTGAATTTGCCCCCCAGACCAAGGCAGCAAATTCAGATACCCAAAACGCCTCGCTATGAAAATGCTGCAAACTGACTTTTCAAACCCAGACTGTGATGGCCAAATACTGAGGCACAGATGTCAGACACCGCTCGCAGACTTTCTCCAGTACTTCTGTTCGTAGTTGACATGTACACCCTCTTCCAGGTTGACGTTCCGATCGGTCGTGGGCTGCCGGGCTGAGACCTCGCGTGACATGGCCCAGTCACCGTCCTCATCCTCGTCCAATTTGGCTTGCCGCCGCTCTTCGTCTCGTTCTCTTTGGGTCTCTTCATTTAGTAGATCGGTCATGGCCGATTGCCACAGCTTGTCACTCTCTTTCATGCGCCGACTGCGTTTCCGCTTTCCGACGTTTTGTTTCTGAACGCCTGCCTTTTGTGCAGCCATGAGTTTCCTCAGGCTCTGCTCTGCCAGAATACCCTCTTCTGTCGCCTTTTCCCGAATCTTGCGCGGGTCGTTCTCACGGGCGGTGAAAACAGGCGTGGCTGTATAGGTGTGCTTGGAGGGGAACCCGGGGAAATGCTTTGGTATATACGGACGTGTCTCCTTGTCTGCTTTTCCCGACAGCTCGGGGCCCAACAAGGACTCAGTGTCGGGCGGAGGGGCCTCTGGGGGTACCGGGGGTGCAAAGTATGGCTGTAGCAATGATGGTGGGATGTCGCCCATGTCGAAATGCTGTTCGAGAGGGGCGGAGCCGCGCAGGCCCGAGCATGTGAGAGCATAAATCCAGTCGTGCGCTACCGTTTCGGTGCGTCGCGAGCTGATCATGGACGTCCGCACTTGTGCTAGGAAGTTCTTCATGTCTGTTCAGGGTCAGCCTGCCAACGTACAATCGCCTGTGCATGTCGCAAGTGAAGCCTACAAGATTCAACCAGCGCCCGAAAGTCTTCCAACGCGTCCGGGTGCGCGCTCTCGAATCCCATGGCCTTGCACTGTATCGCTATCGCGCGCCGCAATTGCTGGTCAAAGAAGTCTTTACTTTCGCCATACGTGTCCAGCTCTGCGCTGATGGGGTCGACAATGTGCTCGACCGGCTGCGTGTGGTGCAGTGCACGAACGACCTGCCGCCTCTTCGGGTGTGGTTCGCCGTACGCTGGCGCGTTCTCCGCAACGCGCGCCCTCTTCATGCCTGCGGTTGCGCCCTCGCTGCTGGCGCTGGGGGATAGTATGATTCCTGGCATATGCTGCTGGTCTCACGAGTCCGGTATGGGGCGTCGTCGAGTGTCGTAGTTATGCACGCGAGCGTGGTTGCGTTATCGGTGAGTGAGAGCGCCGACGAGAATAAGAGGTCGCATTGATTGTAGGTGGGCGTGCTCGCGACAATAGCGGGCGTGAAGGTGTGTGTGTGGATTGTGGGTCGGGGGCCGATAGTATTGTCTTTGACTGTACAGCTGCCTGCTGCCGTTGGCTTTCAGTCGGGAGCTCAAGGCGCGGGACGCTAGGCCGCCGATGTCTTACGTCAGCAGGTGCAGTTCTCCCGTCGGACCACCACAACTTCATCCATCAGACGACGACATTCACCACTTCCCCGCAAACCATACCGGCGCAGTACAACTCTCCACTCTACAAAACCGACTTAACAATGGCCATCAAACCAATCACCGGCGTATGTGCAGCCATTGGACGCTTCGGGCAGGCGGGGCAGGATGCTAATGACTGGACTGCAGATGCTCCGACGACAAATCGTGCTCGACCTCTCCGTTGGCATGGGTGAGTGATGACCTTTGGGAGGATCTGGGGTGGTTTGGGGGGGCCGCATGGAGCTCTGCAGCCATGCGCGCGCACTCTGGGTACCTTGGCTAACGGCAATCGCAGGTCTTGGTCTCGTTACCGGCTATGGCTGGTGGTACGGTACGTGAAGAGACGGCGACGCAACAGCACTTGCCATTCCAAACTTTTGCGACGTTGAAAACTTACTGTCCAAGGCTACCACGTCCCCGCCGTCCGTCACCGTGACGCATTCTACCAGAAGCTCGAGGACGAGCGTGCGGCAGCTCTGGGTCAGAAGTAAACGCCTGGCCGTTGTGAACCGTAGTCTCCTTTGTATCGACAAGTCATGGAAGCATAGAGTGGACAGTAGCCGGGGAGCATGGTGTATCATAATCGGGTGGATCCTTCGACAGCAAGGCGAATTAGAGGCAGTCAAATGATATCACACAAGCCGTCTTTACATGCCGTAGTATTGTGAAATGCCTCATGATCTTCTCGGATTTGCTCGTTTTCTAGGCATTACATGGCCGTCGTTTCGGCAACTACGACTGACTCAAAGCCAGCATATGTATATCAGGCGATTATATTGATCGGCCTATATGCCGTAAAGTATATTGACAGTTTCTACCATGGTATTTCTTAGCCTTTGTCTATCTCTCTCTTAACATGTTTTACAGCAGCGTCGCCTTGGACCGGCTTGTATCCGTGCTGTGCCTTGACCGACCGGAAACGAATAGTCACTCACGATGGCATGGCAGCCCTTGCAATTGCGCTTCGTAAGCCTTGGCTGGGGCTCTGATGGACGTGACTCGGGCCCCAATACCCGAAGTCCATTGACACCAAGTCACACAGCACAGCGATTTCACATCAAGTCCAAGCACAGCGGACGCGCATTTGTCGGCCTTGGGCAGAGAGGGTTAATGGTCATGGTGTCGACAATGGTCTGAAGGAAGACATGGCCACTTTTGTTCCAAGTCGTCTCACGGAGCATACGCGAAACTGTCTAGAGGGTGACATGACGCGTTGCGCCAATGATAGAGCAGCGGGCGCCGCTAGTCATGACACCAAGTGCTCCGACGCGTCCAGCGGGCGTACTTGTAATTGACTATGAACACGACCAACGGCGAGTTCCAGTTGCGGGCGTCATGGCAGACGAAGCAGCGGTGGCGGGTGAAGAAACGTGTCAAACAGGCATTGCTATTGGCTGGCGGGCAGGCCTCTTTGGTTCCCTGACGATGATGCGCAACGCTGCAGGGGCGCGTCGCCCGCCAAGGACGGAGACGAGCCCAAAGCGCGGGTCGAGCGGCGTAATAAGCATGGCTCAGCTGGTGAGGGCAAGGCAGTCGGAGCAGCAGAAAGTTGCAGGCAAAGACGGAGGAGCAAAAAGCAAAGTCAGGGATGGGATGGCGAACTGGGAACGAGAGCTGACTGCTTTGACAGCGGCGTCGTTGTTCGGAACGGGTGTGGGTGGAGAGAGGCATTAGCTGGCGGGCGGCGTGTTAGTGCGAGATTGTTTAGATGGCTAGTCCCTCACGATCCACGGCCGGACTAGGGCAACGGGGAAAGGTGAGGTGGGAAGGGTCTTGGGTGGGAGAGGCCAGGCGTGCGCGCCCCTTTGCGGTGGCCAGGCAATTTGGCAGCGCCATGCAAGGGACAAGGTCTTTTCGTATTTGACGACGCCTTCTAGAGGCTGTGGTGCAGATGACGGGCTAGGCGTCGGGGTTGACAAAGGCAGCCAATGCGCGGGAGCGGTGCGACGAGGCACCGGCGGACCTGGGCCAGGACTCGGGAGGAGGTGGTGGTGGTGATTTGAGAACAAGGTTGGCGGCCCTGATGGGCCTGATCAGCGACGGGCGCAGAGGCAGCGGGCGAAAGTGGCTAGCAAGAGAGATGTTAGTGGGAAAAAGCAATGGCGGCGTCCGTCGTCGACCAGGCTTTAATTGAGCGTGGGATGAAACCTTTGGGCTCGACACGCAGCTGCCACAGTTGTCAAACACGATGCAAAGGCTATATTGGGCCATGGGCAGCGCGCTGCGAGCCACTGCACGACGAAGACGCGCATAGGCCGGCAGGCGGGCGGGGAAGAGAGGATCAAATGTGCATCGTCACTTGTTCCTGCTCGCTGGTCGTGCGGAAGATTTGGCGGGTCGCGCTAGTCTTCCGCCATCCATTCGACCACAAGACGGCTGTGAAAGCCTGGTGATACGCGCGAGCGCTCAGGTGACGGGCGTGTGAGGGTGAGGGTGGGAGTAGAGGAAGAAAGCAGCGCGAGGGGGGCCAACAACCTCTGGTCTACCAGGCTGAGAGGCGCGCTGACTGACTGACGGCCACCTCACTTGTTTACCTCAGCGCAGAGCAGAGCAGAGCAGGCGCGATGGGGCATGACAATCTGTAGAGGGCAGCTGCACTGTGCGCACCTTCGGTGGGG
>Ga0265797_10002744_pt1 | contig 29138 bp, 25 predicted proteins | sample P2T30metagenome_FD_192433 | JGI IMG/M metagenome (GOLD analysis project Ga0265797, IMG submission 192433) | Plant litter microbial communities from East Loma Ridge, Irvine, California - P2 T30 | ecosystem: Environmental > Terrestrial > Plant litter > Unclassified | place: USA: California...
TCGGCATGGCGGTGATCGCGACCACGTTCTCGCTGGTGGCGGTGTTCCTGCCGACCGCCTTCATGAGCGGCATCCCGGGTAAATTCTTCAAGCAGTTCGGCTGGACCGCGGTGCTGGCGATCCTGGCCTCGCTGCTGGTGGCGCGCCTGCTGACGCCGATGATGGCGGCCTACTTCCTGAAGCCCGTCAAGCACCAGGAAGAAAAGGACGGCCCGCTGATGCGGCGCTACATGCGCACCATGCAGTGGTGCCTGCGCCACCGCGGCCTGACCATGATCGCGGCGGCCCTGTTCTTCGTCGGCTCGGTCTCGCTGATCCCGCTGCTGCCGACCGGCTTCGTGCCGCCGTCGGACCGCTCGCAGACCCAGGTCAATGTCGAACTGCCGCCCGGCTCCACGCTGGCGGAAACCCGCGCCGTGGCCGAGCGCGTGCGCCTGGCGGCGATGAGCGTGCCCACCGTGACAGGCGTGTTCAGCTCGATCGGCGGCGGTTCCAGCGGCGACGCCTTCGCCCCCGGCGCCGCGGCCGAGGCGCGGCGCGCGGTACTCACGCTCACCACGACCCACCGCAGCGACCGCAAGGAATCGCTGGCCGCCATCGAGTCAAGCGTGCGCGCCAGGTTGAACGACATCCCGGGCGCGCGCTTCACGGTCGGCCCGCCCGACACCGGCGTCAAGATGCAGATGGTGCTGCGCAGCGAAGACCCGGCGGCGCTGACCGCCGCTGCCCGCCAGGCCGAGCGCGAGATGCGCACCCTGCACGGCGTCGGCAACGTCAGCTCGAGCGCCTCGCTGGTGCGTCCGGAGATCATCGTGCGTCCCGACTTTGCGCGCGCGGCCGACCTCGGCGTTACCGCGGCCTCGATCGGCGAGACCGTGCGCGTGGCCACCGCCGGCGACTACGACCAGGTGCTGGCCAAGATGAACGTGTCCGAGCGCCAGGTGCCGATCCGCGTAAAACTGCCGGACACCGTGCGCGCCGATCTCGATGCCATCGGCCGCCTGACGGTGCCGGGCAAGAACGGCCCGGTCCTGCTGGCCAACGTGGCCACCATCACCATGGAAAGCGGCCCGGCCCAGATCGACCGCCTGAACCGCAGCCGCAACGTGACGCTCGACGTCGAACTGAACGGCCGCTCGCTGGGCGAAGTGAATGCCGAGGCGCGCGCCCTGCCGGCGCTGCGCAACTTGCCGGCCTCGGTGCAGATCGCGGAACTGGGCGACGCCCAGGAAATGCAGCTGCTGTTCGCCAGCTTCGGCCTGGCCATGCTGATCGGCGTGCTGTGCATCTATGGCGTGCTGGTGCTGCTGTTCACCGACTTCCTGCAGCCGGCCACCATCCTGGCCGCGCTGCCGCTGTCGATCGGCGGCGCCTTCGTGGCGATGCTGGTCACGCGCAGCGCACTGTCGATGCCGACCATGATCGGCCTGATCATGCTGATGGGGATCGTGACCAAGAACTCGATCCTGCTGGTCGACTACGCGATCCTGGCGAGGAAGGCCGGCATGAGCCGCGTCGACGCGCTGGTCGACGCCTGCCACAAGCGCTCGCGCCCGATCATCATGACCACCATCGCGATGGGCGCCGGCATGCTGCCGCTGGCGCTGGGACTGTCGGGCGACCCGAGCTTCCGGGCGCCGATGGCGATTGCGGTGATCGGCGGTTTGATTACCTCGACTTTACTGAGCCTGCTGGTGGTGCCGGCGGTGTTCACCTATGTCGACGATATCGAGCACTGGTTCGGACGCATGGCCGGGAAGCTGCGCAAGCAGCCGCGCCAGGTAGTGAAGGGGCAGGAAGCGGTGAAGTAAGGCGTCTAGCGGGAATATGCCGGCACCAGCGCCACTGCGCGCTGCCGCGGCAACGCCGGCACCGGCGCCGCGCCATCGGCCGCATCCACCTTGAACACCGCCACCATCTGCTGCAGCCGGTCCGCCTGCTCCTGCAGGCTGCCCGCCGCGCCGGCCGCCTCTTCCACCAGCGCCGCGTTCTGCTGGGTCACCGTATCCATCTCGGTGACCGCCTGGTTGATCTGGGTGATGCCGCCTTCCTGCTCGCGGCTGGCGCTGCTGATCTCGCCCATGATGTCGCTGACGCGCTGCACGCTGGCCACCACTTCGGCCATCGTATTGCCGGCCTGGTCGACCAGCTGCGAACCGAGGCTCACCTTGCCGACCGAGTCGTCGATCAAACCCTTGATTTCCTTGGCCGCCGATGCCGAACGCTGGGCCAGGCCGCGCACTTCGCTGGCCACGACCGCGAAGCCGCGCCCCTGCTCGCCGGCACGCGCCGCTTCCACTGCCGCGTTCAGGGCCAGGATATTGGTCTGGAAGGCAATGCCGTCGATGACCGCGATGATCTCGACGATCTTGCGCGACGCCGTGTCGATCTCGCCCATGGTCTGCACCACCTGCGCCACCACCGCGCCGCCCTGGCGCGCCACGTCCGAGGCGCTGGCGGCCAGCTGGTTGGCCTGCTGCGCATTCTCGGCATTCTGGCGCACCGTCGAGGTCATCTCTTCCATCGACGACGCGGTCTCTTCCAGCGAGCTGGCCTGCTGCTCGGTGCGCGAAGACAGCTCCAGGTTGCCGGTGGCGATTTCGCGCGCGGCGGTGGCGATCTCGCCACTGCCGGTGCGCACCTCGGACACCACCTTCAACAGCGATGCATTCATCTCGTTCAGCGCCTGCATCATCTGGGCCGCTTCGTCGTTGCCGCTGACGTCGATGCGGCTGGTCAGGTCGCCGGCGGCGACGGTGCGTGCCACCTCGACTGCGCGGTGCAGCGGACGCACGACCGAGCGTGTGATGAGAATGGCCGCGCCGATTGCCAGCAGCACGGCAGTGACCGCGGTGGCGACGATGATGCGCAATGCCCGGGCATAGGCGGCGTCGGCGTCGTTGTTCATGCCATCAAACCGGCCCTCCTGGAAATCGACCTGCTTGCGCAGTGAGTCGGCGAGCGCGTGCAGGGCGTCGTAGGTCTTTCCGTAGGCCAGCACACTGGCTTCCTGCTGCTTGTCCGCGGCGACCAGTGCGCGCACCTGGACGACCATGGCCAGGTAGTTGTCGCGCTGCGTCCTGGCGTCGGCCATCAGCGCCTTGCCGGTCGGCGTCACCAGCAGCGGTTCGAGCTTGCTGAAGGCCTGGTCGATGCTCTCGATGTTTTCCGTCAGGCGTTTTTCGATGCCGGCCCTGGCCGACGGGTCGGTATTGGCAACCAGTTGCCCCACCCGGGCCATGCTGCCGCGTACGTTGTCGAGCGCAACGTTGGCCTGGCGCGCGCGTGGCCAGACACCGTCGGCCATGTCGGTCGATACCTGGTTCAGGTTATCGAGGTAATGCACGGAGACCAAGGCAAGGGCAATGATCAGCGCAAGCAGCACACCAAAGCCGAGGCGCAGCCGGTTGGCAATGTTCAAATTAAGCAGGCTCATATCGACGATTGAAATAGATGTGCGTATCCGCTGCCAGGCGCAGTGCGGCAGTACGAAATACGACATTGGGACTGAAAGGGCCGGCGTGGGTTGGGACGGCGGAGCTTGCAAGCAACTGGCTTGCAGTGCAGGCAGGTTACCCTACCTAATTCTTTGTGGCAATTCTTAATACTACTTTGTTAGTCGGCTACAACTGGCGAAAAAAAGCCGGCATGGCGCCGGCTTCGAAGGTCGAGAATCGGCTGCCTCCCGCAGCGGGAGGCGTCACCGATCGATATGGGTATTAATAGTCGCGACGGCCGCCGCCCAGGATCTTGGCCAGCAGGAAGCCCACGCCGGCGGCGATTGCCACGGCGGTACCCGGGTTCTGGCGCACGTATTCGCGGCCCTGGTCGGCGTACTGCTCGTAGGCGTCGTTCAGTTGCACCTTGCGGTCGCCCAGACCCGAGGTGGCGCCGCTCAGCAGGCCTTGCAGCTTGTCCACGCCGGCGTGGGCGCTGGTGGCCAGGCGGTCGACGACCGGCTGCACGCTGTTGACGGCCTTGTCGACCAGCGGCTTGGCGGCATCGGCTGCCTTGTCGATCGACTGGTGCAGGTCCTGGGCTTTCTGGTCGGCGGCGTCCTGCGCCTTGCCGATCACGTCCTGGGCCTTGCCGGCGGCGTCCTTGGCGACGTCCTGGGCCTTGTCGGCGACCGATTTGGCATCGCCGCCCACGCCGGAGCCGGTGGCTGCGCTGCTCTGGCTGTTCTGCTGGCCGCTCTGGCTGTTGGTGCCGCCGGCGGTCGAGCCGCTGGCGCTCATGGCGCCCATCGAGCCGACGCCCTGGGTCGACGCGGTGGTGCCGCCGATGCTGGAACCGGTCGAGCCGGTGGTCTGGTCCTTGCCCTGGTTCGGCTGGGTGCTCTTGTTCAGGCTGCCCGAACCGGCGTTGTTGCTGCCCTGGCTACCTGGGGTGCTGCTGCCTTGGTTACCTGCGGTGCTACCCGCATTGCTACCTTTTGCTTCGTTCGATTTTTGATTGTCCATGATGAATTCCTCTTTAAATTTGTAGACCGACGCGGATAGACCGAAACTCGACCATCACCACATTCTTCCCTCATTCCCTACCAAACAAAACGAAGGCGCGTGAGTGGGCTGCGCTACATCAACTGAGCCAACTGAACAGTGCACCGAATCAAGACTTATCGCCGTTGACACTGAAGCTGTTCAAAAGTTCCCGGAGTAGTCGGTCCCTCTCGCATTCGCTGCTGTTCCGCAGCGCCCTTTGCAGAGCGCTGTTGAGTTCGCGGAGTTCACGATAGAAAAAATATAACTTCCAGCGCACGGGGACTGTGCGGTGCCTAACAGAGCCATTCGATCGGCAAAGGAATTGTTCAGCGCGTGTGCGCTGCCTTACATGACACGCACCCAATTGCCCTTGTACAAAATCGGCCCGGTCGGGCCTTTCGGACTGGGCGAGCCGCCACGCGGCTCGAGCGATACCGCCAGCATCGCCACATCGGGGCCCAGCGAGGCGCCGAGTGCGGCACCCTCCAGCGTCAGCGAACTGTCCCTGGCGGCCAGGATGCCGAGCGAACGTGGATTGCCTTGGGCCGGCACCGCCCACAACTGCAGCGTGCGGTCGTCGGCGACGGCCACATTGCCGAGCAGGCGCACGGTCAGCCGCTGGCGGCGCTGGTCGCCGGTGAGCAGCAGCGCCGGCTGTGCCTTGTCGTCCGCCAGCGTGGCGATGTAGTCGGGCTGCGGCGCCACCTGCCGGCCCTGGCCCAGCGTCAGCACCAGCGCCATCACCAGCACCAGCGCCGCCGTCGATACGCCGCCGAGCCAGCGCCAGAACACGATCGACTCGCTGTGCCAGAACTGCCATGCGGGATGCGCGGCGCGCAAATGCAGGCGCTGCGCGATCCGGGTCCACACCTGCTTGCGCGGGCGCTGCGCCGGCGCGAATTCGGCCAGCGGCGCCAGCCGGTCGCGCCAGGCGTCCGCCATGCGCCGCAGCGCCGCATCGTCATGCAGGTAGGCTTCGAAGCGGCGCCGCGCGCCGCCCTTGAGGGTGCCGAGCGCGTATTCGGCAGCGAGGCGCTCGCGCAGCACGGGCTTGTCGCGCAGGTTCATGGCCGTTCGCCCCGTTCCAGGCAGGTTTTCAGGCGCTCCAGGCTACGCCGGATCCAGGTCTTGACGGTGCCGATCGGCAGCGCCATCCGCTGTGCCACTTCGCTGTGCGACATGTCGTGGAAGAACGCCAGACCCACCACCTGGCGGTGGGCGCCTTCCAGCACCGACATGCAATAGGCCAGCGCCTTCGCTTCGCGGCTGATTGCCAGGGCGTCGATCGGCGTCGCGTCGGGATCGCGCAAGGCGTCCATGACCGCGCTGTCGAAGGGTTCGAGACTGGTTTCCATGCCGCCTCCGGCGCCGCGCAGCAAGTCGAGTGCCTTGTTGCGGACAATCGTCGTCATCCACGTCATGGGCGCCGCCAGGTGGCTCTGGTAACTGCCGGCATGGTGCCAGATGGCAACGAATCCTTCCTGCAGCGCCTCCTCGGCCAGTTCGGGCTTGACCAGGATGCGCAGCGCAAAGCCGTACAACCTGGCCGACGTGGCATCGTAGAGGCGGCGGAACGCATCGGCATCGTGCAATGCCGATGCCTGCAGCCAGGTCTGCAACTGGACAGAATCGGGAACATGGGCGTCAGACACACGGGCCTTATAGGGAATGTCGCGTTAAATAAATACCAAGTGCAGCGAACATACCATACTTGCCCGTTCGCTCATGCATAAGCCGTGCTCATGTTCAGCGTGCCGTTGGCGCCGCGCGGGAAGAAGCCGCCCATGGTCACCGATTCCTTGGTGAGATACACGATATTCAGCACGTCGCCCGGGGTGCGGCTGAAGGCGATGCCGTTCTTGTCGAGCGGGACGATGTTCGACACTGTCGCATCCGCCTTGTCGACGATGCCCTGGTCGACGTCCGCCGAATTGTCGAGGCTGTCACGCGCATCCGAGATGGCGCCGGCGGCGGTGCGCAGCGTCGGCGCGCTCAAGCCTTTCGTGTACAGCACGGTGCGCACCAGACCGGCATGGTAGGCCTCGGCAGCCAGGATCCCGGCCGCCGCTTCGAGGAAGGTCTTGTTCTGGATCAGCGGCGACGCGCCCTTGTAGGCGGTCACGCCCACGTCTTCGAAGATGAAGGCGCCCAGCAGGAAATTTTCATCGCTGGCATACGGATCGAAGGCCACGCCGGCACCGACCAGCCCGGCCGCGCGCGCCGCATTCGAAAACGCGCCGTTCGGGTCAGTGCCGCCGATATCGATTGCCGGCTGTGCCACCGCGGCAGTGCCGAGCGCCGAGCGCAGGAAGCCGACGTGCGCGATCTCGTCCTGGGCAATTTCCTTGGCGTACTGCGCCACCAGGGGATCCTTGAAGGGAACCTGCTTGCCGCCGGTCACTGCGCCCTGGGTGCCGGTGCCGGTCAGCATGTTGGCAGCCAGGCCGGTGCCGAACACGGCATACGAATAGAACTGCGCTTCCAGGTATTCCAGGTTAAGGGCAAAGTTGAGGATGTCGATATCGGTCGGCTGCGCCGACTGCGCCACGGCATCGCGTACCGAGCCGCCGCAGGCGCTGAGGAAGGTACCCCCAACCAGCCCGACGCTCAAGCCGCCGACATTCTTGAAAAAGGAACGACGCTTTTCCAGCTTTTGCTTGCGCGATTCCAGTAAGGCCAAAGTCACATTGGTGTCCGTCATGGTATTTCTCCCGTTCATTGAGGTCGAAAACATCGTCGGCACAAGGCAGTTCATATGTGCGTAAAGCTTGTACTGGCGCAGGGCGCGTTCGGATTCAATTATTTTTGCCGGCGATCGTTTTCAGCTCATCAATGAAGACCCGCACTTTTTGCGGCAGGTGCGGCGAGGCCGGGTACACGGCATGGATGTCGCTGGCAGCTAGCGACCAGTCCGGCAACAAACGCACCAGGCGCCCGGCGGCGACGTCGTCCTGCACCGAAAACACGGTGGCGCGCAGCACGCCGTCGCCGGCCAGCGCAGCGGCGCGCGAGGCGTAAGCGGTATTCGTGGAAAACACGGTATTGCGCATCGTCACTTCTTCCACCTTGCCGCTGCCGTCGCTGAGCGTGAAGCTGCCGGGCTGGACCACCACGGTCAACTCCACGTAGGGCAGCGTCGCCAGCGCCGCCGGTTCGGCCGGCCCATGCGGCATCCCGTGGCGCGCCAGGAAATCGGGGCTGGCCACCAGCCAGCGCAGCAAGGGCCCGATGCGCGCCGCCTGCAGGCCGGAATCGGCCAGCTTGCCCAGCCGCACCGCCACGTCGATGCCTTCGGCGATCAGGTCGACCCGGTGGTCGGCGCACAGCAATTCAACCGTCAACGCCGGATAGCGCGCCCGCAGCCGGGACAGCAGCGGCGCCACCACCATCACCCCATAGTCGACCGGCGCCGCCACACGCAGCTTGCCCTGCACGCTGTCGCGGCCGCTGCGCGCCTGCTCGATCGCATCTTCGGCCGCCTGCAGCACCTGGCGGCTGGCCTCATAAAAGGCGCGTCCGGCCTCGGTCAGGCGCAGCGTGCGCGTGGAGCGCACCAGCAGCGCGACGCCGACTTCGGCTTCCAGCAACTGCATGTGCTTGCTGACCATGGACTTGGCCAGGCCGAGGCGCCCGGCGGCGGCGGTCAGCGAGCCGGCTTCGACGACGGCGATGAAGATGGCCAGGCGATTGAGGTTGACGGCAGATATATCCATGTGTCGATTGTACATTTTTGATGAACTCTGATTCCTTGATTGTCCGTCTTATCGAAACCATCGTCCTTTCCTAAACTGATGACTCAATCTAATAAAGGAATCGACACCATGAAACTCCACGGCATACCTATGTCCGGCCACACCCACCGCGTGCAATTGTTCCTAGGCTTGCTGGGACTTCCGCATGAATTCGTCACGGTCGATCTGGCCGCGGGCGCCAACCGCACGCCGGCATTCCTGGCCATGAGCCCGTTCGGCGAAATCCCGGTGCTGGCAGACGGCGATGTCGTCCTGGCCGACTCCACCGCCATACTGGTTTACCTGGCGCTGAAGTACGACGACAGCGGACGCTGGCTGCCGCGCGATCCGCTCGCCGCGGCCCGGGTACAGCGCTGGCTGTCGACCGCATCCGGCAAGATCGCCTACGGCCCGGCGGCGGCGCGGCTGGCGACCGTGTTCGGTGTGCGGCTCGACCATGAGCGCGCCAAGGCGCACGCGGTACGCCTGTTCGATGCGATGGAAGGCGAGCTTGCCGACCGGCGTTTCCTGCTCGGCTTGGATCCGTCCCTGGCGGACGTCGCCGCCTACAGTTACATCGCACACGCACCGGAAGGCGGCGTCTCGCTCAAACCCTATCCGCGCATCCGCGCCTGGCTCGACGAAGTGCGCGCCATGCCCGGCTTTGTCGGCATGCCGGCTACCGTGGCCGGCGTCGCACCTGAGGAGTATTGATCATGGCGTCGCTACGTTTTCATGCCGGCGAACTGCGCGTCCAGCAACACGCCGGTGTACCCGAACAGTTCGCGCAGCGTGCCTCTGCCGCCATCCGCGATCACATGCCGGACCAGCATCGCCAGTTCTTCAGCCAGCTGCCCTTCTTTTTCCTCGGCGCGCTGGATGCGCACGGCCAACCCTGGGCCACGATGCTGGCCGGTGAGCCCGGTTTTATCACCGCACCCGATGCGCACACGCTGCGTATTGCCGGCAGCCTGTTGCCCGGCGATCCGCTGCATGGCCAGCTGCTGCCCGGCCGCCATGTCGGCAGCCTGGGACTGGTGCCCTTGACGCGCCGGCGCAACCGGGTCAACGGCATCATCGAGGCTGTGGGTCGCGATGCGGTGGATGGCGAGGTGATTACCATCGCCGTCCATCAGAGCTTTGGCAATTGTCCGCAATACATCCAGCAGCGCGGGCAGCGTGTCGCCACGCAGCGTGACCAGCCGCTGGTGCTGCGCGCCGCCGGCCTGAACGCGCAGGATCGTGCCCTGATCGAGCGTGCCGATACCTTTTTCATCGCCAGTGCCAATCTCGACGCGCGGGCCGGCGCGGCGCGCGGTGTCGACGTCTCGCACCGCGGCGGCCGGCCCGGCTTCGTGCACGTCGACGATGACGACACCCTGCTGGCGCCCGACTTCATGGGGAATTTTTTCTTCAACACGCTGGGCAATCTGGTGGAATCGCCGCGCGCCGGCTTGCTGTTCGTCGACTTCGACAATGGCGATTTGCTGCACTTGGCGGTCGAGGGCGAGATTGTCTGGGACGGGCCGCTGGTGGCGGCCTTCGAGGGTGCCGAGCGCTTGCTGCGCTTTCGGGTGCGCGAGGTGGTGCGCAACGTCGGCGCGCTGCCGTTCCGGTGGAGTGCGGCGCAGCCGGCGGTGCAACTGACACATACCGGCAACTGGGATGAAGCGGCCCGGGTGCTGGCGCACGGCGGCTGAACCGGGCGCAGCAAAGAAAAAAGGGTTACACGCTTTCGCTTGTAACCCTTTGATCTTACTACGTATTCTTGGTGCCGCTGACCGGAATCGAACTGGTGACCTTCGCATTACGAATGCGCTGCTCTACCGACTGAGCTACAGCGGCGACACACTGCTTCAACGGAATGACCGTGCAGCAGGGACCCGTATTCTAACAAACAACTGCGCAAACTTGCTAGTCTGACTCGGCAATTTTGCACGAGGGCTTCAAAAATGGGTGCAGGTGTTCAGTTGCTATGCGCATTCCCGTAAGCCAGAAGACCATCGCCCCTGCGACGGCAGGGGCCCAAGTTCTGTTTGCGCTATCGAAACGCATGCAGCTTGGACCCCTGCCTTCGCAGGGGCGACGTTCATAGGCTAACGAAGAATTATTCCGCGTGGTAAGCCGTCACACGCTCGACTTCGCTCTTCGATCCCAGGAACACCGGCACGCGCTGGTGCAGCTTGGTCGGCGGAATGTCGAGGATGCGCTGTTGGCCGTCGGTGGCGGCGCCGCCGGCCTGCTCGACGATCATGGCCATCGGGTTGGCTTCGTACATCAGGCGCAGCTTGCCCGGTTGCGCCGGGTCGCGCAGGTCGGCCGGGTACATGAAGATGCCGCCGCGGTTCAGGATGCGGTGCACGTCGGCCACCATCGAGGCGATCCAGCGCATATTGAAGTCCTTGCCCAGCGGGCCAGTTTTACCTGCCAGCATTTCCGACACGTAGCGCTGCACCGGCGGGTGCCAGTGGCGCTGGTTCGACATGTTGATCGCGAATTCCTTAGTTTCTTCCGGAATCTGCATGTTTTTCTGGGTCAGGACCCAGGAACCCATTTCGCGGTCGAGGGTGAAGCAGTTCACGCCATTGCCGGTGGTCAGCACCAGCATGGTCTGCGGGCCATACACCGCGTAGCCGGCGGCGACCTGCTGGGTGCCGGCCTGCATGAAGTCGGCTTCGGTCGGGGCACTCATACCTTCCGGCGCCTTCAGCACCGAGAAGATGGTGCCGATCGAGACGTTGACGTCAATGTTCGAGGAGCCGTCCAGCGGATCGAACAGCAGCATGTATTCGCCCATCGGGTAGCGGTTCGGGATCGGGTGGATCGATTCCATTTCTTCCGATGCCATTGCCGCCAGGTGGCCGCCCCACTCGTTGGCTTCGAGCAGGATCTCGTTGGAGATCACGTCGAGCTTCTTCTGCACTTCGCCCTGCACGTTCTCGGAACCGGCGCTGCCGAGGATATCCCCGAGCGCGCCCTTGCCGACCGAGTGGCTGATGGTCTTGCAGGCACGCGCCACGACCTCGATCAGGAGGCGCAGCGAGGCGGGGATGTTGTCGTTGAGGCGTTGTTCCTCGACGAGGTATTGGGTGAGGCTGACACGTTTCATGAACTTCCTTAGGTTGTTTCAATATCGTAGGGTGGGCACCCCGTGCCCACGCGAACGTCTGCGTGATGCCGGCTTCCGCGTGGGCTCGGGGAGCCCACCCTACGGTTTTTTATGCTAGTTGGCCAAAGCTTTGGTAATGACCTCGCGCACGTCGTTCGACAGCTTGGCCTGCCCCGCCACCTGCTGCAGCGCCTTCTTCATGAGTGCCTGTAGCGCCGGTGCGTAACGGCGCCAGCGGTCCATTGCGCGTGCCAGGCGGCTGGCGACCTGCGGGTTGAGCGCGTCCAGCGCGATCACCTGCTCGGCCCAGAACGCGTAGCCGCTGCCATCCCCGGCGTGGAAACCGACCGGATTGCCGGCGCAGAAGGTAGACACCAGGCTGCGCGCGCGGTTCGGATTACGCAGCGTAAAGGCCGGATGCGTCATGAGTTCGCGCACCGCGTCGACGCCGGTGCTCGGGGCCGAGGCCTGCATCGCGAACCACTTGTCGACGACCAAAGCGTCGCCCTTGAATTCGTCGTAGAAGCGCTGCAGGGCCTCGCTTGCCGCGGCGTCCGCTGCTTCGCTGGCGGCGCGCGCATGCACCAGGGCGCCGAGCGCGGCCGCGCGGTCGGTCATGTTGTCGGCTTCATCGAACTGCTTGCGCGCCAGGGAGACGGTCTCTTCGTCCGGCGCCGCGCACAGGTAGGCCAGGGCCAGGTTCTTCAGCGCGCGCTTGCCGATCGACGCCGCATCCGGGCTGTATTCGCCCGGGGTCTGGTTGGCGTGGTACTGGGCCAGCAGCTCGCTGCGCAGGCGGGCACCGATGTCGGCGCGCACGAACTGGCGCGCCAGGTGGATGGCGAGCGGGTCGACCACGTCGAACTGGTCGGCGATCATGGTTTCCGACGGCAGCATCAGGGCCTGCTCGCGGAAATTCGGATCCAGCGATTCATCCACCAGCATCTTGCGCATCGCTTCGATGAAGACATCGTCGAGGTCGAGCGCGGCGCCGGCATTGCCGGTATTCATGCCGACGGTCGAATTCTGCACGGCCAGGTTGCCGGCCAGCCTGACCAGGCGGCTCATCGCCAGGCGCTGGCCGGCTTCCCAGCGGTTGACCGGGTCGCTGTCGTGGTTGAACAGCAGCGTCAGTTCCGCGTCGTTGTAGCCGTATTTCAGGATCACCGGCGCCGAAAAGTCGCGCAGGATCGACGGTGTCGGCTGTTCGGTGATGCCGGTGAAGACGAAAGTCTGGTCGGCTTCAATCAGCTCCAGTACCGCGGTGGTGCCGTAGTCCTTGCCATCGACGGTGAGCGGCATGTCGCGCCCATCCTTGCCCAGCAGGCCAACGGCGACCGGAATGTGGAACGGCAGCTTTTCCGGCTGGCCCGGGGTGGCCGGGCAGGACTGGATCAGGCGCAACGCATAGGTACCGGCCTGCTCGTCGTAGCGGGTCTCGGCCTGCACCACCGGCGTGCCGGCCTGGCTGTACCAGCGTTCGAACTGGCTCAGGTCGCGTCCATTCGCATCGGCCATGGCCAGGCGGAAATCATCGCAGGTGACGGCCTGCTCGTCGTGGCGCGCGAAATACAGGTCCATGCCCTTGCGGAAACCCTCTCGACCCAGCAGGGTTTGATACATGCGCACGACTTCGGCGCCCTTTTCGTACACCGTGACCGTATAAAAATTGTTGATCTCGACAAAGGAGTCGGGGCGCACCGGGTGGGCCATCGGGCCCGAATCTTCCGGGAACTGGGCCTGGCGCAGGGTGCGCACCTGGTCGATGCGGGTGACGGCACGGCCGGTGTCGGTGCCGATCATGTCGGCCGAGAATTCCTGGTCGCGGAACACGGTCAGGCCCTCCTTCAGCGACAGCTGGAACCAGTCGCGGCAGGTGACGCGGTTGCCGGTCCAGTTGTGGAAGTATTCGTGGCCGACCACCGCTTCGATGCCCTGGAAATCGACGTCGGTGGCGACGCGCGGATTGGCCAGCACATACTTGGTGTTGAAGATGTTCAGACCCTTGTTTTCCATGGCGCCCATGTTGAAATCGCCCACGGCGACGATCATGAAGCGGTCCAGGTCGAGCTCGAGGTTCCAGCGCTCTTCATCCCAGCGGATACTGCGCTTGAGCGATTGCATCGCGTAATCAGTCTTGTCGAGGTTACCCTCTTCGACCCACACCTGCAGCAGCGCCTGGCGGCCATCGGCCAGCGGGAAGGTTTCTTCCTGGCACACCAGACGCGCGGCAACCAGTGCGAACAGGTAAGACGGCTTCTTGAACGGGTCTTCCCACAGCGCGTAGTGGCGGCCGTCTTCCAGCTCGCCTTCTTCGATCAGGTTGCCGTTCGAGAGCAGCACCGGGAATTTGTCCTTGTCGGCGCGCAGCATGACGGTGTATTTCGCCATCACGTCCGGGCGGTCCGGAAAGAAGGTGATGCGACGGAAACCTTCGGCTTCGCACTGGGTGTAGAAATTGCCGTTGGACACATACAAGCCGCTGAGCGTCGTGTTGCTCTCGGGAACGCAGATAGTTTCGATTTCCAGCACCACATTATCCGGCACATCTTGCTCAGTCGGAATCCGCAGCAGCGTACCGTCCAGGATGTAATCGCCCTCGCCCAGGGTCTTGCCGTTCAGCCGGAGCGCCACCAATTCGATATCTTCGCCGTACAGTTCGATTTCGCGCTGGGCACTGTCCGGATTGCGGCGCAGGGTCAGGCGGTTGGCGACAATGGTACGGGCGGGATCGAGGTCGAAGCCGAGTTCCACGGTCTCGACCAGATAGCTGGGGGCGGTATAGTCCTTGCGGTAAATGGTCTGGGGCGTATCGGTGCGCATGGTGGGGTCCGCAAAAGCCGTTAGTGAAGTGCTTATTTTACCAACAGCTTGCGAACCATTTCCGTTCGATTTCATGTATCGATATGTACAGCCCGTAACCGCCAGTAAATGCTCAAGCGAATATGGAACAAGCAGAATAAGATATATACCTGCACCAGACCGATAACAAAGCGCGTCACAAGCGCGATACCAAGAGAGATCCATCATGAAACGCACGATGATTTTGGCAGTGGCTTCATTGAGCCTGCTGCTGGGCGGCTGCGCGACCACGATCCGCAGCAACGTCACCACCTTCAACCAATGGCCGGCCCAGCTGCCCGAGAAGAGCTACGCCTTCGAGACCCCGCCGGCCCAGGACAATACCCTCGAACTGCAGAGCTACCAGAACCTGGTGCGCGGCCAGATGACGCGCCTCGGCTTCCACGAAGCGCCGCAAGCGCCGGCACTCAAAGTGTCGATGCGCTTCTCGACCATCGACGTACCGACCCAGGTGGTCTACCCGACCTTCGCGCCGACCTATGCCTATTCGCCACGCTTCGCCTACTTCGGCGGCCGCCGTCGCTTCTGGGGCGGTGCCGGCTGGTACAGCCCCTTCTACGATCCGTTCTGGGGTCCGATGCCCATGTACGACGTGCAGGAAGAGCACCGTTTCCACCGCCACGTGCAGATCGCGATCCAGTCGGCCGGCGACGGCAAGCGGCTGTTCGACGTCACGGTGCGCAACGTCAGCAAGCAGGAATCGACGCCTGCGGTGATGCCGGCGCTGGTGCAGAGCGCGTTCGAAGGCTTCCCGGGGCCGAACGGCGGGTCGCGCGTGATCGAGTTGAAGCAGCAGCCGCAGCAGAACGGGTAAGCAATAAGCGCTTAGCCTGAGAAGTACAGATAACCCGTCGTCCCTGCGAAGGCAGGGATCCAAGTAAGTGGCATATCGCTAAATTGGGTCCCTGCCTTCGCAGGGACGACGTTTTTTACGAAAAATACGCCTCCGACCCAAACGTGATCGCCACGATCAGCAGGATCGCCAGCAGCAAGACCGCCAGCAAACGCCCGAAGCGCGGCTGCGCGACCGGCTCCGGTTCCATTGGGGGTTCCCTGTCGTCGCTGAATTCCCTCATGGCTGGCTCATGGCAGGAGAATGGTCTTGCCCGTGGTGCGGCGCGCTTCCAGCTCGATGTGGGCCTGGGCAGCGTCGGCCAGCGGGAAGCGCTGGTTGATCTCGATGCCGACCTGGCCGCTGGAGACCATCTGGAACAGGTCGGCCGCCATCGCCTCGAGTTTTTCGCGCGTCGACGCATAGGTCTGCAGCGTGGGGCGCGTGATGAACAGCGAGCCGCGCGACACCAGTTCGCTCAGCGCGAACGGCGGCACCGCGCCGGACGAATTGCCGAAGCTGACCATCAGGCCGAGCGGCGCCAGGCAATCGAGCGAGCGCGTAAACGTGTCCTTGCCGACCGAGTCGAACACGACCGGCACCTTGGCCCCACCCGTGATCTCCATGACCCGCTGCACCACGTCCTCCGTGTTGTAGTTGATGACATGGGCGGCGCCATGGCGCCTGGCCAGTTCCGCCTTTTCATTTGACCCCACGGTACCGATCAGGTTCGCCCCGATCGCGCGCGCCCACTGGCAGGCGATCAGGCCGACGCCGCCGGCCGCCGCATGGAACAGCACGGTCTGCCCCGGCTCGAGCTTCCAGGTTTGCCGAAACAGGTATTGCACGGTCAGGCCCTGCAGCAGCATGGCGGCACCCGTTTCAAACGGGATGTCGTCCGGCAAGCGCACCAGGATCTCCGCCGGCATCACGCGCACTTCACTGTAGGCGCCGTTGGGGCGCGCTGCATAGGCCACACGATCGCCCGGCTTGACATGGCTCACATCCGGCCCGACGGCCTCGACCACGCCCGCGCCTTCCTGCCCCAGCCCACTCGGCAGATCGAGCGGGTACAAGCCAGTGCGGAAATACACGTCGATGAAGTTCACGCCGATCGCGTGATTGCGCACGCGCGCCTGCCCCGGGCCGGGTTCGCCGACCTCGACATCATGCAGTTCCAGCACCTCGGGACCGCCGGTGCGCGCGAATCGGATTGCCTTTGCCATGCTCATCTCCTCGAGTGTGAAAAAATCAGCGCGCCGCCTGCGCGATCAGCTGCGACAGCACCAGCCGCGCGCTGGCGACGTTGGTGGCGCAGGGAACGTTGTGGACGTCGCAGGCGCGCACCAGCGCGTTGATGTCGGGCTCGTGCGGCTGCGGCGTCATCGGGTCGCGCAGGAAGATCACGCAGTCGACTTCGCCATCCACCAGCCTGGCGCCGATCTGCAAATCGCCGCCGACCGGGCCGGAATGCATGCGCGTGACGTCCAGGCCGACCTCGTCGATCAGGCGCCCGCCGGTGGTGCCGGTGGCCGACAGCGTGCAGCTGCGCAGGAAATCGCGGTATTCGCCCGCGAGCGCGATCATGTCGTCTTTTTTCTTGTCGTGGGCAATCAGGGCGATTCTCGGTTTTAGCTGTGAGCTCATCTCATGTTCCGTTCAAGTTATTTTCTCAGGGACAACATATAGATTCCCGCCAGCACCAGCGCGGTGCCGCCCAGCTGCACTGCCGTGATCGGCTCGCCCAGCAGCGCCCAGCCCAGGAACAGCGTCGACACCGGACCGATCATGCCGGCCTGCGAGGCGTTGGCGGCGCCGATGCGCTGTACCGCGGCCATCGTCATGAACACCGGCAGGATGGTACAGAATAGCCCGTTGATGAAGGACAGGCCATACACCTGCAGCGGCTGCACCAGCAGGCTGGCCGGGCGCAGGAGGAAGAACTGGCCGATGCAGGCCACGCTCGATACGCACATCGCATACGCGACCAGGCGCAGCGAACCGATGCGACGCACCATTTCGCCGGTGCCCAGCAGGTAGACGGCGTACGCGACCGCCGAGCCCAGCACCAGCAGCGAGCCGGTGGCGATGCTGCCGGCGCCGCCCTGCAGGTCGTGCAGGAAGACCAGCACGATGCCGCAATACGACAGCGCCAGCGCGGCCCACTGGGCGCCGTTGACGCGGCGCTTGAACACCAGCGCCGTCATCAAGAGGACGAAGGTCGGGGTGGTGAACAGGATCAGGCGTTCCAGCCCGACCGAGATGAATTGCAGGCCGAGGAAATCCAGGTAGCTCGACAGGTAGTAGCCGAGCAGCCCGAGCCCGACCAGGCGCCAGCGGTCGCTGTTGGACAGTGCCGGCCCGGTACGCATCTTCCAGATCGCGACACCGGCAAACACCGGAAACGAGAACAGCATCCTGAAGGCGATCAATGTCACCGCATCGATGTTGTATCGGTACAGCAGTTTGGCGACGATGGCCTTCGTGGAAAACAAAATGGCCCCGCCAATGGCGATCGAGAGGCCGGCGATCAGCGCCGGGCGTGTCGCCGGCGCAACGGAAGTGTCGATTGCAGTTTTGCTCATCGAGCAATTGTAGGACGAATCCGGCAAGTCGGCTGAGGACGCCTGCGAACGCCGCCGCGGCGCTGCGGTCCAATCGCGGCCGACTACTCATCTTTGGAGGATGCATGACGCTTACAAGCGGTCCGCCGGTATCCGCACAGCTTCCCGCACTGGTGCCCGGACAGGGAGCCAGGCACCTGCCCGACCGGGCGCCCCGGCGCGCCGGCATTGACCGTAACCTGGTCCTGGGCCTGCTGGGTCTTGTGACGGCCCTGTGCTGGGCCGTCCTGCTGTTTCACGCCGGCCGCATGGCGTCCGCGGGCAGCGGTCCCGCCATGGATGGCGCGCCCTGGCATGGCGCCGGCCTGGCGCCGCTGTTCGGGCTATGGACGGTCGTCATCGCCACCATGCTGCTGCCGGCGGCGGCGCCCTCGGTGCTGCTGTATGCGCGCATCAAGCGCCTGCGCCACGAGCCCTGGGTCTACCTGTCGATCCTGCTGTTCACGCTCGGCCATCTGGCCGTCTGGTGCTGCTGCGCCCTTGCCGCCAGCCTGGCCGCCTGGACATTGCACCACGCCGGCGCGCTCGACGAAGCGATGGCGATCGCGCATCCCGCGGTGGGGGCACTGGCGCTGGTCGCGGCCGGGGTCTACCAATGGACACCGGCCAAGCATGCCTGCCTCGATCATTGCCGGGCGCCGCTGGCCTTCATGCGCACCCAGTGGCGGCGCGACCTGCCGGGCGCGTTCCGGATGGGTGCGGCCGATGCCGGCGCCTGTACCGGCTGTTGCTGGCTGTTGCTGGCGCTGGTGTTGCCGGCCGGAGTGCTCAACCTGCCCGCGATCGGCGGCCTGGGGGTCCTGATGCTGGCCGAAAAACTGCTGCCGGGCGGCTCGGTGCTGGCCTGCGCCACGGGCCTCGGACTGGTCGCCTGGGGCACCGCATTGTTGTTTCCCTGACAGTTTCAAGAAAGGGGCCTATGTTAAAATGCCGGGGATTACGCTTAATCCTCTAAGGGAATTTCGACATGGCTGGACACAGCAAATGGGCCAATATCAAGCATAAAAAGGCCGCGACGGACGCCAAGCGCGGCAAGATCTGGACCCGACTCATCAAGGAAATCACGGTCGCCGCACGCATGGGCGGCGGCGACATCAACACCAACCCGCGCCTGCGCCTCGCCGTCGAAAAAGCGGCCGATGCGAACATGCCGAAGGATAACGTCACCCGTGCGGTCCAGCGCGGCTCGGGCGGCCTGGAAGGTGTGAACTACGAAGAAATCCGCTACGAAGGCTACGGCATCGGCGGCGCGGCGATCATCGTCGACTGCATGACCGACAACCGCGTGCGCACCGTGGCCGAAGTCCGCCACGCGTTCAGCAAGTTCGGCGGCAACATGGGTACCGAAGGTTCGGTGTCCTTCATGTTCAAGCACGTCGGCCAGTTCCTGTTCGCCCCGGGCGTGGAAGAAGACAAGCTGATGGATGCCGCGCTGGAAGCCGGCGCCGACGACGTGCTCGCCGATGACGAAGGCGGCTTCGAAGTGCTGTGCGACCCGAACGCCTTTGCCGGTGTCAAGCAGGCGCTGGAAGCGGCCGGCTTCAAGGCCGATTCGGCCGAAGTCATCATGAAGCCGGACACCGAGACCGCCTTCACCGGTGAAGACGCCCTCAAGATGCAGAAGCTGCTCGACGCCCTGGAAAACCTGGACGACGTGCAGGAAGTCTATACCAACGCGGTGATCGAAGAGTAAGCTGCCCATTCAAGTAAAAGCGCCCATGAAAATTCTGGTAGTCGGCTCTGGCGGCCGTGAACACGCCCTGGCCTGGAAACTGGCCCAATCCGATCGCGTGCAGATGGTCTACGTCGCCCCCGGCAACGGTGGCACCGCGCGCGATCCGCGCCTGGTGAACATCGAGATCCTGGAGCCTGCCGCGCTGGCCGACTTCGTGGTCGCCGAGCACATCGCCCTGACCCTGGTCGGGCCGGAAGTGCCGCTGGCGGCCGGCATCGTCAACCTGTTCCGCGCACGCGGCCTGAAGATCTTCGGCCCGACGCGCGAAGCGGCGCAACTGGAAAGCTCGAAGGATTATGCCAAGGCCTTCATGCAGCGCCACGGCATCCCGACCGCGACGTACCAGACCTTCTCGGACGCCGCACAAGCCCACGCCTACATCGACGCCAACGGCGCACCGATCGTGATCAAGGCCGACGGCCTGGCCGCCGGCAAGGGCGTGGTGGTGGCGATGTCGCTGGAGGAAGCGCACCAGGCGGTCGACGACATGCTGTCGGATAACCGCTTCGGCGACGCCGGCGCGCGCATCGTGATCGAGGAATTCCTGGCCGGCGAAGAAGCCAGCTTCATCGTCATGTGCGACGGCAAGCACGTGCTGCCGCTGGCGACCTCGCAAGACCACAAGCGCCTGAAGGACCACGACCAGGGCCCGAACACCGGCGGCATGGGTGCCTACTCGCCGGCGCCGATCGTGACGCCGTCGATGCACGCGCGCGTGATGCGCGAAATCATCAACCCGACCATCCAGGGCATGGCCCGCGACGGCATTCCCTTCACCGGCTTCCTGTACGCCGGCCTGATGATCGATGCCGCCGGCAACCCGAAGACGCTGGAATTCAATTGCCGCATGGGCGACCCGGAAACCCAGCCGATCATGGCGCGCCTGAAGAGCGATTTCCTGACAGTGCTCGAGCACGCCTGCAACGGCACGCTCGACGTGGTCGAACTCGAATGGGACCGCCGCACCGCGGTGGGCGTGGTGATGGCCGCCGGCGGCTACCCGGACAGCCCGCAAAAAGGCGACATCATTGACGGCATCCCGCCCGAAACCCCGGAATGCGTCACCTTCCATGCCGGCACCCAGCTGGTTGGCGGCACCCTGCAAACGGCGGGCGGCCGCGTGCTGTGCGTGGTGGGCCTGGGCGACAGCGTCAAGATGGCGCAGAAGCAGGCGTACGAGACCGTCGAAAAAATCCACTTCAATGGCGCGCAATACCGGCGCGATATCGGGTGGCGCGGGGTGAAGCAGTCGTAAGCATTCACGCTGTCAAAAGAAGTAAATTAATAAAAGCAAAGCGGGGCACTCGCCAATGGCGATTGCCCCGCTTTTATTTACCCCTGCTTACCACCGCGCCGGAAATGACGGAACGGTTGCATCAGTGTACAATCCCCGTTCATTTTTTCGTTCCTATCCAATTCCCACATGTCCACCCCCAACCCTGCCGCCGTCAAGGCCTGGCTGCTCGACCTGCAGGCGCGTATCGTGCAAGCGCTCGAAGACGTCGACGGCAAGCCCTTCCTGGTCGATACCTGGGAACGGCCCGAAGGTGGCGGTGGCATCTCGCGCCTGATCGAAGAAGGCAATGTGTTCGAGCGCGGCGGTGTGAACTTCTCGCACGTGCGCGGCGCCAGCCTGCCGCCGTCGGCGATGGCGGCGCGGCCGGAACTGGCCGGGCGTGCGTGGGAAGCGATGGGCGTGTCGCTGGTGCTGCATCCGCGCAATCCGTATGCGCCGACCGTGCATATGAACGTGCGCTTCTTCGAAGCCACGGCGGAAGGCAAGGAGCCGGTGTGGTGGTTCGGCGGCGGCATGGATTTGACGCCGTATTACGGCAACGCCGATGACGCCCGCCATTTCCACCAGGTCTGCCACGATGCGCTGGCGCCCTTCGGCAGCGAACTGCATCCGCGTTTCAAGCGCTGGTGCGACGATTATTTCTACCTGAAGCACCGCAAGGAAGCGCGCGGCGTCGGCGGCATCTTCTTCGACGATTTCAACGAACTCGGCTTCGACGATGCGTTTGCGCTGGTGCAGCAGGTCGGCGCCGGTTTCCTCGATGCCTATCTGCCGATCGTCAACGCGCGCAAGGACCAGCCCTACGGCGAACGCGAACGCGACTTCCAGGCTTACCGGCGCGGCCGCTACGTCGAGTTCAACCTGGTGTGGGACCGCGGTACCCTGTTCGGTCTGCAATCCGGCGGCCGTACCGAGGCGATCCTGATGTCGATGCCGCCGATCGTCAAATGGCGCTACGACTGGCATCCGGAACCGGGCAGCGCGGAAGCGGCGCTCTACAGCGATTTTCTGCCGCACCGGGATTGGCTGGCGCGGTGACTACCGGCGCGCCTTTCTGCCTGGCGCTGCTGGGTGGCAGTTTCGACCCGGTGCATCACGGCCACGTGGCCCTGGCGGAACTGTGCGCGCAGCTGCTGCATCCGGATGCATTGCGGATCATGCCGGCCGGTCAGCCGTGGCAGAAAGCCGGGCTGCAGGCCAGCGATGACGACCGTATCGCGATGCTGCAACTGGCGTTGCAGGCAGGCGCCTTCCCGGCCGGGGTGAAAATCGAGATCGACACCCGCGAGATCGAACGCAAGACCCTGACCTACACGGTCGAGACCCTGCGCGAACTGCGTACCGAACTGGGACCGGATGCCTCGCTCGTGTTCGTGATGGGCGCCGACCAGTTGCAGAAGCTAGACACCTGGCGCGACTGGCACAGCCTGTTCGCGCTGACAAATTTTGCGGTGGCAGCCCGTCCCGGCTACAGCCTCGAAGAAGCCGGCCTGGCCCCGGCCGTGGCGGCCGAACTGGCGCAGCGCAAGAGCACGCCGGAACAAGTGCGCGCCAGCCCCGCCGGACGGGTCTGCCTGGCCCCGACATTGGCGGTCGACATCTCCGCCACCGAGGTGCGCCAGGCATTAAAAACAGACGTTAAAACCAGCTCCAAGGCTGGCGCGTGCCTCGCACCGCAAGTGCTAGACTATATTCAACAACATAACTTATACAAGAGCTAATGGATATCAAGAAACTGCAGACGCTCGTCGTCGACGCCCTCGAAGACGTCAAGGGCCAGGACATCGTCCTGTTCGACACGACCAACCTGACCAGCCTGTTCGACCGTATCGCGGTCGTGTCGGGCACCTCGAATCGCCAGACCAAGGCGCTGGCCGCCTCGGTGCGCGACAAGGTCAAGGCAGCAGGCGGCGACGTGGTCGGCATGGAAGGCGAGGACACCGGTGAATGGGTGCTGGTCGACCTGGGCGACATGATCGTCCACATCATGCAGCCGGCCATCCGCCAGTACTACCGCCTGGAAGAAATCTGGGGCGAGAAGCCTGTGAAACTGGGCGCCGCCAAGCGCAAGTCGAGCGTCGAGGCGCAGGAAGCCGACGCCGCACCGAAGACCAAGTCGAAGCACCTGGCCGCAACCCAGGAACAGCCGGAAGTCAAGCCGGTGCGCGAGCGCAAGCCGGCTGCGAAAAAGGCCGAAGGCACCACCGTCGCCAAGAAACCGGCTGCCAAGAAGATCCCGACCGGCGCCACCGTGAAGGTCGCCGTGCCGAAAGCCGCTGCTGCCGATGCCGCCGCTGCCAAGGCTGCCAAGGCCGCGACCACCAAACGCCTGGCCAAGGCCGCTGCCCCGGCTGCGGACGCTGCACCGGCCAAGAAGGTCATCCGCCGCGCCGTCAAGAAAGTGGCCGAATAAGTCTCTGTGTAATTAATCAATGCAGTTGATCATTGCCGCGGTCGGCCACAAGATGCCGGCCTGGATCGAGACCGGTTTCGTCGAGTACACCAAGCGCATGCCGCCCGAGCTGCGCATCGTGCTCAAGGAAATCAAACCGGTCGAGCGTTCGGGCAGCAAGACCGCGGCCACCGCCATGGCGCTCGAACGCGAGCGCATCGAAGCCGTCCTGCCGAAGGGCGTGCGCATCATCGCCCTCGACGAACGCGGCAAGGACCTGACCAGCGTCGGCCTGTCCCAGCAGCTGGAACACTGGCAGCAGGACGGACGCGATGTCGCCTTCCTGATCGGCGGGGCCGACGGCCTCGATCCCGCACTGAAGGCGCGCGCCGATGGTTTGATCCGCATTTCCAGCATGACTCTTCCCCACGGAATCGTGCGGGTGATGCTGGCGGAACAGCTTTATCGTGCGTGGTCCATTACCCAAAACCACCCCTACCACCGGGTTTAGGAGCCGTTAAAAATGCCTAGCCCTGCACATTTTTAACGCCCCCTATATGAAACCGCTCGACAAAAAGATCTACCTGGCTTCGAAAAGCCCGCGCCGGCGCGAACTGCTGCGCCAGGTCGGCGTCGATTTCGAATTGCTGAGCCTGCGTTCGGACCCGGGCCGCGGCGTCGACGTGAGCGAGGACGTGCATTCGAGCGAAGCGGCGCTGGCCTACGTCGCACGGGTCGCGCGCGAAAAAGGCGCGTTTGCCTGGAAGGTGCTGCACCTGCGCCGCATGGCGCTGCGCCCGGTGCTGTCGGCCGACACCACCGTCACCATCGACGGCGAGATCCTCGGCAAACCGGAGAGCCCCAACGAAGCGGTGGCGATGCTGGAACGGCTGTCCGGCCGCACCCACCAGGTGCTGACCTCGGTGGCGCTGCACTACACCGACGTCGAAGAACAGATCACGCAAGTGTCCAACGTGCGTTTCGCCAAGCTGTCCCCGGCCACGATCAAGGCGTATTGCGCCACCTCCGAGCCCTACGACAAGGCCGGCGCCTACGGCATCCAGGGGCTGGCGGCGCTGTTCATCGAGCATATCGAGGGCAGCCACTCCGGCATCATGGGCTTGCCGGTGTTCGAGACCGCGCAATTGTTGCAAAAGACAGGCATCAAGGTTCTGTAACCTTCATGGCCAACATGGTGCATATGTCACGCGTGGGCGGCGTTCACGCTGCGTTGTTTCGGCCTTTGGCGGTCGAGCCGCCCACCCTACGCCACGCGGTCCCCGTGTATGATGGCACCCTGAACAATAAATGCACGGCCTTGGCTCATGACTGAAGACATCCTGATCAATATCACCCCACAGGAAACACGCGTCGCGCTGGTGGTACAGGGAGCCGTGCAGGAATTGCACATCGAGCGCACGCTCACCCGTGGGCTGGCCGGCAATGTCTACCTGGGCAAGGTGGTGCGGGTGCTGCCGGGCATGCAGTCGGCCTTCATCGACATCGGCCTGGAACGCGCCGCCTTCCTGCACGTCGCCGACATCTGGGAAGCGCGTCCCCACGACGGTCCCAACGGCAGCAGCACCGCGAGTCCCACCCCCATCGAAAAAATCCTGTACGACGGCCAGGTGCTCACCGTGCAGGTGATCAAGGATCCGATCGGCACCAAGGGCGCGCGCCTGTCGACCCAGATTTCGATCGCCGGCCGCATGCTGGTCTACTTGCCGCAGGACAAGCACATCGGCATCTCGCAAAAGATCGAAAAGGAAGCCGAGCGCGAAGCGCTGCGCGGCCGCATGCAGGGCCTGCTGCCGCCGGAAGAAAAAGGCGGCTACATCGTGCGCACCCAGGCCGAAGATGCTTCGGACGCCGACCTCGCCGCCGACATCGATTACCTGCGCAAGACCTGGGGTGCGATCGTCAAGGGCTCGCGCACGCGGCCGGCCACCAGCCTGCTGTACCAGGACCTCAGCCTGGCCCAGCGCGTGCTGCGCGACTTCGTGCATGACGAAACCGCGGCGATCCTGGTCGACTCGCGCGAGAACTACCTGCGCCTGGTGGACTTTGCCCAGATCTATACCCCCAGTGTGCTGTCGCGCCTGCAGCATTACACCGGCGAGCGTCCGCTGTTCGATCTGTACGGCGTCGAGGAAGAGATCCTGCGCGCGCTGGGCCGGCGCGTGGACCTGAAATCGGGCGGCTACCTGATCGTCGACCAGACCGAGGCGATGACGACGATCGACGTGAATACCGGCGGCTTCGTCGGCGGGCGCAATTTCGCCGACACGATTTTTAAAACCAACCTGGAAGCCGCGCACGCCATCGCGCGCCAGCTGCGCCTGCGCAACCTGGGAGGGATCATCATCCTCGACTTCATCGACATGGAGAACCACGAGCACCGCAACGCCGTGCTGGCGGAGCTCAAGAAAACCCTGTCGCGCGACCGCACCAAGGTGTCGGTGAGCGGCTTCTCGGCGCTGGGCCTGGTCGAGATGACGCGCAAGCGCACGCGCGAATCGCTGGCCCACATCCTGTGCGAGCCCTGCCCGGCCTGCACCGGCCGCGGCCAGGTCAAAACCTCGCGCACCATCTGCTACGAAATCCTGCGCGAGCTGCTGCGCGAAGCCAAGCAGTTCAACCCGCGCGAGTTCCGCATCCTGGCCTCGCAGGAAGTGGTCGATCTGTTCCTGGAAGAAGAGTCGCAGCACCTGGCGATGCTGGGCGACTTCATCGGCAAGAAGATTTCGCTGCAGGTAGAAAAAGGCTATCACCAGGAACAGTACGACGTCATCCTGATGTGAGCGGCTCGGGTTCCGAGCCGCGCGGCCGCCACTGCGGCATGCGCACCGTGAATTCGCTGCCGCGGTTCACCCCTTCGCTGCGCACTTCGATCGTTCCCTGGTGCAGCGAGACGATCTCCTTCACCACCGACAAGCCGATGCCGAGGCCGTCGCCGCGCGCGGCATGGCCGTTGTCGGCCTGGGTGAACATGTCGAAGATCCTGGGCAGCAGCTCGGGATTGATGCCCAGGCCATCGTCCTTGACGTAGCAGATGAAATGGGTCTGGTCGAATCTGGCCGTGAGCCAGATGTTGCCGCCGGCAGGGGTGTACTTGATCGCGTTGTTCAGCAGGTTCTGCAGGACTTGCAGCAGGCGCCGCGCATCGACCTCGACCTGCAGCGGCACCGGCGGCATGAGCTGGTGCACGGTCAGGCCCTTGGCCTCGGCCGCGCTGCTGCAGCAGTGCAGCGCCTCGAACAGCAAGTCCTGCAGCACCACCGTTTCGTAGCCGATGCTCATCTTGCCGATCTGGACCCGCGTCAGGTCGAGCAAGTCTTCGATCAGGCGATCGAGTAAGCCGATCTGGCGGTCCATGATCTTGAGCGGGTGCACGCAGCGCTGGTCGCTGCCCAGCTGGCGCCGCAGGAGTTCGGTGGCCGTCTTCAGCGGTGCCAGGGGGTTGCGCATCTCGTGCGCAATGGTCCCGATGAAGACATTCTTTTCATGCTGGCGGACACTCGCCTCGTACTGCACATTTTCCAGGTATTTCATGCGCGAACGCAGATGCGTCGCGTCGCGGAAGATCTTGACGAAGGCAGTCGGCTTGCCGTCGTCTCCCATCAGCGCGATGCTGACGCCGCTCGACCAGAAGCGCGACCCGTCCTTGCGCATGTGCCAGCGCTCGTCTTCGCCGACGCCGAGCACGCGCACCGTATTCGCCTCGTGCTCGTGCAGCCTGTTGTCGCGGTCTTCGGGCACGAACAGCAGCGCCGTCGATTGCCCCAGCATTTCGCTCGCGGTCCAGCCGGTGATGCAGTGCGCGCCCTGGTTCCAGCCCGTGATGCGCAGCCCGGCATCGTAAAAGATCACGCCAAACTGTTGGGTCTTGCCCAGCAGGAGTCGGGTGAATGCGTCCGCCTGTTCCGCGTTCCAGTAGCTCGCCATGTCGTCCAAAATGCTCACCACCCTGTCGTGATTTCCACGGCAACCCTAGCGCATATTGACGAAGCTGGGCGCGGCAATGCCAGTCGGACAGATCTGCTGCCTCCCATGAAAATGCGGCGTGCGCGCGCGGCGCGGTGGATTCCTGTTGCTTCCGAAGGATAATCCTTCCTACAATCTGGCCGGTAGCCACATGGCTGCTGGTTTGGACTACAATTTATGGCAATGAATCCACCTCTCCTCCCCGCCGATTTGCTGGCCAAATCGGACAAGATCCTGTTCATCGCCCACTTGGCGCTGGGCGATTACACGTATTTGCAGAACTGCTTCGAGGCATTCGCACGCGCTTATCCGCATCTGAAAGTGCACCTGTGGGTGGACGAGGTGCGCCGCACCGCCGATGCCGCGCAATGGCCGCACCTGAAAAAGAACGTGCTGTACGACTGGCTGGCCGCCTGCGATTTTCTGGACAAGGTGTACGACCAGAATTATTCTCCCGAATTGTTCCAGGCCTCGATTGGGGAAGCGCGGCAGGAGCAGTATCCGATCGTGGTGTCGCTGGCCACGCTGCGTCCGCATTTCTACGCGCACCTGGCGCGCGAGATCAGCCCGGACGGCTTCGTGACCGGCTTTCGCAAACCGCTCGGCTTCGGCCTGCACCGCTACTTCAGCTACCGCAAGCTGGATGCCAGCATGGATCCCGATCCGGCCGACCGCAGCAGCGCGCCGCACATCAGCGACGTCTACGCCGGCTGGTTCCGCCAGCTGGCGAATGTCGACATCCCGCCGAGCGCGCGCATTCCCTTCGTGCACATCCCGGAGCGCTATGTCGACGGCGCGCGCGCGAAGCTGGCCGAATGGGGCTTTGCCGGGCGCCAGGGCAAGCTGGTGTTCATCAACCCCTTCGCCAAGACGCGCAAGCGCTGCTGGCCGGTCGAGCGCGTGGCCGAACTGATCACCACGATGCGTGCCCAGCCCGAGTGGCGCGACGCCTGCTTCATCGTCAACGCGGTGCCGCAGGAAATCGACAACGTGAAGGCGATGCTGGCCGAGCGCCAGCTCGACCGCACCGAACTGTTCAGCGCCAACGAGAACTTCTTCCAGCTGCCGGCGATGCTGGCGCAATGCGATCTGATCGTGTCGGTGGAAACCGCGGTGATGCACCTGGCGAACGCGGTCGGCGTGCCGGTGGTGGCGCTGATGCGGCAAAAGACGCCGGAGTGGGCGCCGGTGGACAAGGCCAACAGCACCGTGATCACGGCCGACCAGCGCAGCGATTGGGTCAAGGCGATTCCGGTGCAGGCGGTGATGCACGCGTTGGCGTGATTGCTTGCCCGTGATGCGAAAAGGCCGCTTCGTGCGGCCTTTTGTTTATTCATGCGTACGTTGAACGCGTGGACGGCATAGCCGTCCACCCTACGGATGCATGCGTTACCGGTAGGGTGGACGGGTTCCCCGTCCACGCGTTCAACCGGCGCGTGAATCGCCGATTATTTGGCCGACGGGAAGAACAACTGCTCGCCAGCCGGTTTGAACGCCGCAATCTTCGCCTGCCCCTCGCTCGAGGTCATCCAGTCGATCAACTGCTTCGCACCCTTGTAGTTGATGCCTTTGTTCTTCTCCGGATTCACCGCAATGATCCCGTAGGGATTGAACATGCGCTTGTCGCCTTCCACTACGATCGCCAGCCCGGTCTTGGCCTTGTAGGCGCCGTAGGTTGCACGGTCGGTCAGCGTGTAGGCGCCGATTTCGGCTGCCATGTTCAGCACTTCGCCCATGCCCAGGCCGGCCGAGACGTAGTTGGTGCCGGCCGGTTTGGTGGCAGCAAGTTGCCAGTAGCCTTTTTCCATCACGTCGGTGCCGGAATTGTCGCCGCGCGAGATGAACTTGACCTTGCTGTCGGCGATCTTTTTAAAGGCGCCGATCACGTCGTGCTCGCCCTTCAATTTGGCCGGATCGGCGGTCGGGCCGACCACGATGAAGTCGTTGTACATGACGTCGCGGCGGTCGATGCCCCACCCTTCCGCCACGAACTTGTCTTCCAGCGCGCGCGCATGCACCAGGGTGACGTCGACGTCGCCGTTCTTGCCCAGCTCCAGCGCCTTGCCGGTGCCGACCGAGATCACCTTG